>PVBE012420561.1_pt1 | contig 48084 bp, 41 predicted proteins | sample 1631181 | NCBI WGS metagenome assembly PVBE01 (sample SAMN08397723, study PRJNA350692) | Marine metagenome, whole genome shotgun sequencing project. | isolation source: water | place: Pacific Ocean | collected 2012-04
AGGCGATGATTACACGCGTTACGACGATGAAGGGAACCCGGTACCGGTCATTCCGATTGGACCACCTCCGGCCGTTCAACCCTCGGACGCTGCTTTCGAGGAACTCATCTCGAACAGAGCATCGTTTGAAAACAACCTGGTCGGTGGTCAGATTGGATTCCGCTATTCGCAGCACCGCAGTCGCTGGTTACTGTCTGGCGAGGCACGGGCTTTTGCCTTCACCAACCTGCAGAACATGGAACTGACTCAACTCCAGACCGTGACGGAAGTTGATGTCGGTACTGGCAACGAACCCGACAGCGAGCAGCAAAAGATTATCCGCAGCTACAGTCACGGAACCGAGTTTGTCTTCGGCGGTGAGATTCGTGCCGAGGCAGCTTACGAAGTGACCCGAGACGTCTCCCTGAGAGTGGGAATGGAGTTCCTGAATCTCGCTGCGGGTATCGGCCGAGGTCGCGACCCCGCACGCAACAGTGAGGACGTGCAGATGTTTGGAGCAACGTTTGGCGTAACCGTCAATCGATAACCAGCTAGATCCGAGCCAATGAGGCCAGGTAGTCGCGGCAGTCGTCGGCCGATGGGAAGACTACTTGGGCCTCGGCCGGGTCGGAATATTCTGTTCTAGCCGTTTTTCCGCCGCCGTTTTCGGGCGTCGACCGTTACGCAGGTACGCGGGATCGATGCGGGAAAGTTCTTCTGCCACGGCTAACACCGTAGAAACAATCTGTTCCTCGGTGTGGGTTGCGGTAATAAAGAACCGCAGCCGCGCCGCTGCTTCTTCAACAGCAGGGTAGAGAATGGGCTGAACGTTAATACCACGTTCAAATAACTGGTGTGACAACTGCAGGGCATGCATTGAATTGCCCACGATCACGGGAATAACCGGTGTGTCGTGACTTAACCCCGTGTTCAAACCTTGCTCACGAGCTGTTTTAAGGAACAACCGGGACCGGTCCTGGATCGCCGCAACTCGCTCCGGCTCTTCTTCCAGTAGCTTTAGTGCTGCCAGTGCTGCCGCCGCATTCGATGGTGGCATACCGACGCTATAGACGAACCCGGGCGAGGTATACTTCAGGAAATCAACCACTTCATCGCAACCAGCAATATACCCTCCGCAACTACCAAAGGACTTGCTTAGCGTTCCCATCCACAAGTCCACCTCGCGAGCGTCGACGCCAAAATGTTCGCTAATCCCACGGCCATGTGTCCCCATGGTGCCAATGGAATGGGCCTCATCAACCATCAGGAACGCCTTGTGACGTTTCTTGACCTCGATAAACTGCGGCAAGTTCGGGTAATCCCCGTCCATGCTGTAAACGCCTTCAATGACCACCAACACGCGTCGATATTGCGTGCGGACTTCTTCCAGGATGCTATCCAGCTCTTCCCAGTCATTGTGTCCAAATGGTCGACGTCGTGCTCCCGAGAGCAGAGCACCCTGGATAATACTGTTATGCGACAGGGCATCGTGCAGAATCAAATCGCCAGCACCAAACAGGTGACCGATCGTGGATTCGTTGGTCGCATGCCCACCGACATAAAGAATGGCAGCAGAAACACCAATAAAGTCGGCAATCGCCTGTTCCAGCTGGCCATGGACCGGTTTTTCTCCTGAAACCAGGCGGCTGGCAGAAACACTGGTGCCATACTGTTCAATGGCATCCTGGGCGGCCTTGGAGACCGACGGTTCACCCGACATCCCCAGGTAATTATAGCTAGAGAAACTGACCATCTGGCGACCCTTGATCAGGGTCGTATCCCGCGTCACGTTATCACTGGGCGTGAAAAACGGATTGGGAATCCCGGTCTGATCCAGCAGGGCCTTGTTCTCCAGCAGCTTTGCATATTCAGGAAACGCTGCAAAGCTGTAATCCTGTTCTGAAATCTCCGTGAGAACAGTCTGCACACGCTTGGCCGGTGTGGGCGATTCCGTGGTCGGTTGTTCCGTGGCCAGCGTCGGATCCATGTATTGCTGGATCGCAAGCGCCACTTCGCCACAGGTTTCTACTTCCTGCAACACTTCATCCGGGAATCGTCCATTAAATATTTCTTCCAGCACGTTGGCGATCTGCATACGTTCAAGGGAATCGAGGCCCAGGTCTACGGCGATATTCGTATCTGCCGAAATCGACTTGGCTCGTTCCTTGGCAATTTCCTGGACCTGCTGCATAACGACCGATAGAACTCCGGGATCAACCGCTGTCGAAGCACTGGCCTTCTTCGGCTCCTGCACGGTCTTCTTCGGCTCCTGCTGGAGCTTCTTAACCGGAACCAGGTCGTCTGCCCCCTCGTCCTCCCAGGCAAACCACTGGGCCACCACCGAGAGGGAATTTTCCAGGAAGCAGTTGCGACATGCATGTCGCTGAATTTTTCCGCTTGATGTTTTGGGAATGGATCCAAATCGCACCAGCACGATACCTTCCGGTGGCACGTCGTGTTCCAGGGTTACGCTCTGGCGAATGGACTCGATGACATCCGACCAATCCTTACTGCGGGTTCGTTCTACCTCACCAACAATGATTAATCGTTCTCGACCTTCCATGTCCACCGCGAATGCGCCCACGGCACCAGGCTGCAATCGTTGATTAGATTGTTCCACGGTCAGTTCGACATCCTGCGGATACCGATTCACACCGCGAATGATGATCAAATCTTTTAGACGCCCGGTAACAAACAGTTGATCTTCCTTGATAAAGCCAAGGTCACCGGTTCGCAGGTAAGGACCACCTTCGCCATCGCTGAGCTTGGCTCGAAACGTCTGTTCGGTGACCTCTGAGTCATTCCAATAACCCTGTCCAACACTGGGACTCGACACCCATATCTCGCCTACACGACCAGCTGGCAATTGCTTGTTCGTCTGAGCATCGACAATCACCACTTCCTCTTCCGGGAGGATACGTCCACATCCAACCAGCACGTGTGCATTGCGATCGTCAGGAGCCACCGGCACGACCCGATGATCATGCAGTGAGTCCCCATCCACGGTCTCCAAAACGGGCAGTTTCTTGCGTTCACTGCCGGTGATAATCAGGGTTGTTTCAGCCATCCCGTAGCAGGGATAGAAAGCCTCAGGACGGAACCCTACGGGGCCAAAACGTTCCGAGAACTCCCGCAACGTCGACTCTCGAATCGGTTCCGCACCATTGTAGGCGAGATCCCAACTACTCAGATCTAATCCCTGCAATTCCTCGTCGGTCACCTTGCGCGTGCAAAGATCATAGGCAAAGTTCGGCCCACCACTGATCGTAACGCCATAACGAGTTACTGCTCGCAACCAGCGAACGGGCTTCTGCAGGAAAGCCATGGGCGAAAGCAGTACATCCGGGCAACCCGTAAACATCGGATTGAGAATACCACCCACCAATCCCATGTCGTGGTAAGCGGGCAGCCAACTAAGGCCAATCGTGGTACGTGTAGTTTCAAAGCCATGTGAGATCATGGCCAGGTTATGCATGATATTGGAGTGCGAAAGCATCACGCCCTTGGGACGCCCGGTAGATCCTGACGTGTACTGCAGCACGGCCAGGTCCGAATCCGAGAATTCGGGCCGTTGCCAGTTGCCAGCCTTGTCATTGCCGATCTCATCGGTTGCGATCCAGCACAATGATTTCAAATACGGTGTATCTTCCAGCAGCCCGTTGGTTCGTTCAATCACATCCTGTGTCGACAGTGCCAGTTTCGCCTGGGCGTTGTCAGCAATCGCCTGGATTCGTGCCGTATTACGGTTGCGACGCATCGGATAAACCGGCACCGCCGTTACCCCGGCATACTGGCAAGCAAAGAAGGTCTCAACAAATTCAAGACCCGGCGGGAAAAGCAGCAAGGCGCGTTCACCATGCATACCACTTTCCAGTAGCTCGGCAGCAATGGATCGTGCGCGACGATCCAATTCTCGGTAAGTGTAGCGAACCTCCTCCGTCTCCCCGTCGCGCAGATAATAGTACGCGATTGAATCTGGTGTGTTCTCCATCCAATACTGGAGGATGTCAACAAGATTGGTGGTAGGGGGGCGGTAGGGGGCAAGCAAACGGTCGACGTCTAACGTCATTGGTACTTTTGTCTCTCTATAGCGACCGTGGTAAGTAGGTAATCCTGGTCTCGAATTGGCATTCAAAAACCGAAGTTACCCGAACCATTTACGATATTTAAGATTAACATGCCAAGACGATCTCAGCAAACGGATCCGTAGTAATCTCTGACTAACCAGCACGTGATAATCGTTACATCCTGAACATCCCCCCGAGGCCGTTACAACGACCTCGTGGAAAGCAGGCACCTGCTCAAAGAAAGCGGTTCCTGAGGATCTCAACTGGCCAACATGCAGTCATCCATGTGCAAACATCATCGGCATACACGGCCTGATGCTACGGTACCGTTCAATCGTCGTTACACGCGACATAGTCGTCACAGACCGGACCGGAAACTGGCAGCCCTCATCATTCAACTCGCGGTTGAATTGCAATCCGCAGCGAACTGGATTCCGCAGCAGCCTCGAATGCCAATTCTGCCTGGCATAATTCATAGCTGCCTGTCACCAGGTCCGCGAAAGGATAGGTTCCGTGGTAGCGATGCAGAAATTCCACCGCCGCAACAAGATCTTGCGGAATGTAATTGTGGACTCCACGAATATTCAACATGCGCCTCACCACGCTTTCCAGGTTCAAGGAAAGAGGAGGACCTGGGAAAACACTGCCCAACAAAACCTGGGTACCGCCGATCCGTAATGACTCCAGGCCACAACTGATCGCGTCAGCAACTCCACAAACATCCAGTGACACATCCATGCCTCGACCCGAGGTCACTGCTTCCACCACCTCGGCCAAAGCACCCGACTGATCCTCCATCAGAACCGTATGGTCTGCACCAAACTGACTGGCCCGATCCAATCGCTCCTGCTGGATATCAGCTACGACCACCGTCGCTGCACCCGCAGCGGATGCCATGGCACTCGCCGTCAGCCCCAACATTCCTGCACCAAGCACCAGGACATGAGCACCCTGGATCGAACCTGCCGTACGCAGTGCTGCTGCGATCGTGGCTGTCGCACAATTGGCTGGGGTGGCGACCACGTTCGGAATCTCATCGGGAATGGCCAGCACGCGGGTACCTGCTTTCAAGTGACAGTAATCAGCCAGGCCACCATTTAACTCATGATCCTCTTGGATTTTACGGTGGCCGTACTTGAAAAGATGCTGACATTTCTGAGGCAGGTCCTGCTGGCAAAAATAGCAGTCGCCACAATTACCAACCACTGACCAGGTAACGCGCTGCCCCTCTTCGATGACCTGCCCGGTAATCCCTTGCACCGGATCACCCGGCCCCAGGGCAACGACCTCACCAAGAATCTCGTGCCCGAGGATCGTCGGAACGGGAGTATCACGATGCCCACAAAACGTATGCATATCACTGCCACAGATCGTGCAACAAAGCACCCGAACCAGGATTTCCTGCGGTCCCAGCTGCGGCAAGGCAAACTGCCGAGGCTGCAACGGCAACCCCACCCCCTGGAATACCATCGCAGAAGCTGTTTTGGAGTTCTCCTGCTGCGACATAAAGCCCCCCCCCTGTCCAACCTGTTACGCGTGTCTCTCTCGACCACCCCCACGACTACCAGGGCAACGAAAATGTTTTCGTGTAACTCATCCACTTCATCGCTTCAATAACACCCTCTTTGACACCAAGCCCCGAATCCTTGATACCCCCAAACGGAGAGCACTCGATCCGGTAGCCAGGTACCTCGTTGACATTGACGGTTCCCGTGTGCAACTCCCGGATAGCACGCGTTGCCGCGTCCATGTCACGCGTCACGATACCTGCCGAGAGACCATAGGCCGTACTATTGGCTAATTGAATCGCATCCGCCAGATCGGTCACTGCCATCACCGGTGCCAGCGGACCAAAAGACTCATGCACGACCATCCGCGCATCGCGTGGCACGTTGCTGATCACCGTGGGAGTCAACTGGGCCCCTTGTCGCTCCCCGCCACACAGCACCTTGGCCCCGGCCGATACGGCTTCCTGCACCACGGATTCCAGGTACTCAGCAGCGGCTTCATCGATCACGGTTCCAATGAACGTCTCTTCCAGCGAGGGGTCCCCACAGGTAAAGCGCTTCGCCTGCTCCACGAACGCCTCGGTAAAAGGTTCCAGGATATCCTGCTGTACCAATAATCGCTTAACGGCGGTACATCGCTGTCCGGAATTTCGAAAACACCCCTGGACTGCCAGGTTAACTGCCAGCTCCAGGTCCGCATCCTTGAGGATAATCAAGGGAGAATTACCACCGAGTTCCAGGCACAATTTTTTGTACCCGGCCGTTTTTGCAATTTCCTTACCCACGGATACACTGCCGGTAAAGGAGACCAGTTCCACGCGAGGGTCCTGGATCAGTGGCCGCACGATACCATCAATCGGCCCCATCAGGACACTTAACATCGATCCTGGCAACCCTGCCTCGTAAAGCAGTTCGGCAAAACGAACAGCCGTCAGGGGAGTCTTCTCGGACGGTTTCAGGATCACAGGTGCCCCGGCTGCCACGGCAGGTCCCAGCTTGTGGACGACCTGGTTCAGCGGATGATTAAAGGGCGTGATTGCAGCTACCAATCGCAATGGTTCACGCAGGGTAAATATCTTTCGCTGCTTGCCATGCGGCGTAAGGTCACACGAAAAGATCTGCCCATCATCGCGCAAGGCTTCCATCGCTGAAAACTGCAAGACATCCTGGGCACGCCCTACCTCGTAACGGGTCTCGCGAAGACACAAGCCAGCTTCCCAGCGAATGAGCTGGGCAAATTCTTCGGCCCGGGCGGCCAACAACTGCCGAGCCCTCTCAAGTACCTGGTACCGATCATGGCGTGTCCAGCCGTCGCCACCTGGAGCAGCCGCCACGATCGCCTGTTCCAGCTGTTCCGCCGTAACATTCGCCATGCTGCCGACTCGCTGGCCGGAATACGGATCATGGACTTCCACGGCGTCCGTGGATTCCCAGGGAACTCCAGCTACGTAACTGGGTAGATCTCCCGCCAGGTCGGGTAACTGGGAAACACTCATTCGTCACTCCCATTGCAGGTAAAGTCGAAGATGTCAAAGTTTCGCGGATCCCCTTCTGCCAATTGTCGGTAACGTTTGCTGAGGGGGCGAGACAGGACCATTGGAACCATTTCCTCGTAGCGCCCGCCATGTGATCGCAAGCCTGTCTGCAGGTTACTCAAGTCATGGTATTCGGGCGTCCGTCCCAGCACCCAATTGCGCCCCGCCAGGACCGTCAAATCTCCAATCCGGTCTTCCGGCAATTCCAGTTTTCTGGCTGCTCGCTGCCGATCGTAAACCTCGCTTACACCTGGCAATTCCCAGAGCCATTGTGAGATCTCCGGCAGGCGACTTGTATCATCCAGGTGAATCATGACCAGCGACCCCAGGGCACCGTGATGAACCACGTAGGGATCGGTAATCGGACAGATCACCTTTATCCCATCGCCAAATTCGTCCTTGAGAATCGTCTCCAGGTAAATCACCTGCGGACTACCGTCCTCAGCATTCTTGGCATTCATGCCATGGTCTGCGGTGATCCCCAGCACACAACCCAGTTCTCGAAGTCGACCAATTTCCCGATCCATACCAGCGTAAAAATCCAGGGACGGTTGTTCGTGCGGCGCATACTTGTGCTGCATGTAGTCCGTCAGCGACAGGTAGAGGAAATCGGCCAATGACTGCTCGACCAGTGCCACACCGGCTTGCAACACAAACAAGCTTGCGTCGGCGCTATAGATTTCCGGCACGGGTTGTCCCACGAGTGCCGGCACATTTCCGATACCATGAGTTTCCAGGGCCGCCTGGTCAGCCTTCTCCGCGGAAAAAGCCATGCCCGCCAGCCCGCTGGATAAAATATCTCGAAGCTTTTCCTTGGCCGTCACCATGGCCACCTTACGCCCATGTTGCGAGGCAGCCGCCAGGAGGGTTTCGCAACGCAAGAAACGGGAGGAATTCATCATGACTTCCTCTCCTGAATCCGGATCCAGGAAAAAGTTTCCCGAGATACCAGTAACCGCCGGCGTCACTCCCGTGACGATCGAGGAATTATTGACGTTCGTAAAGGAGGGCAGGGCACCACGCACCAGGCCACGATAGCCCTCGCGAATGATCGCTTCCAGTTGCGGCATGCAACCAGCCAGCAGAGACTCGCTCAAATACTCATCCGCACAACCATCAATACAGATGACCGCCAGGGGTTGAGCTGGTGGGCAGTAAGTACGTCCATGAACAACAAACGATTCCGTTGAAAAACTCTCCTGATGACTCGACACTCGACTCGATATCCTTCCTGGGACCACCCTGCCGGGCTGATCACCTACTGTCAGTATTAATACAACTCGGCAAGCGGCCGTCCGCGTTCCAGGATTAACCGAGGGCGCTGAAGAATATCTTCCACCAGGCCCCGCGGATTAATACCTAACCCGGCGTACATCGTGGCAGCCACGTCGGCCGGTGTCACGGGACGCGTTAAGGGAGCTGCCGCATGGTTATCCGTGGCCCCGATCACCTGACCACCACGCACACCACCACCGGCAAAAAAGATCGATCCGGCAGCTCCCCAGTGATCACGCCCTCCGTTGGGATTGATCTTGGGAGTTCGACCGAATTCTGTCAGAAAAACCACCAAGGTGCGGTCCAGTAAACCACGTGTTTCAAGATCTGAAATCAGGGCAGCAAAGGCACGATCCATACCAGCCAGGTGGTAGCCACGCTTGCACATCTGCTGAATCGGTGGATGGTTCTGGGAAGGAGCATTATGGTTATCCCATACATTTCCGTAGTCCGAGTCGTACCCATAGTCAACCATCACGAACCGGGCACCCGCTTCAACCAGGCGACGTGCCATCAGACAACGTCCGCCAATTTTGGTGCGGCCATAAGCATCCCGGACCTTCGTCGTTTCTCGACTGACCTCAAATGCCGAACGGATACGAGGAGTATTAAGCAACTGGAGCGCATCCTGGTACCTTGTCTCCAGTGAGTCCAACTCGTTCTGCCCTTCCAGGCGTCGCAGCGCCTGATCAAATTGCTTTCGCAAACCGGCCCTGCGATTCAAGCGAGCCAGTGGAACTTCCTGCGTCAAGGACAATGACCGGGGCGTCAGATCCTCCCCAATGTCCGCTGGTGGATCATCTAACTTTTCACCCACGGTGAAATCCGGCTCCGACGGTAACCCTCCCAGGCAATACGGCACATGTTGCTGTCCGAGCCAACCGCCGACAAATAGATTGTGCGGTGGAGGCCCCGGTCGCGTAATACCTGGAACTGCGATATAGCCTGGTAATCCCTGTCGTGGCCCCTGCAGGTGCGAAACCATCGAACCGATGTTCGGCTCACTAAACAACTCGTTACGACCGACCTTCCGCCCGGACAACGTGTATGCCTGACTCTGTAAGTGATCATTGTTGTCGTGTGAGTAACTGCGGACCAAGGCAAACTTATCGGTCATACGAGCCAATTCAGGAATCGTTTCACTAAAACGAACTCCCGGTAATGTCGTAGGGATATCATGTAATACCCCACGCACCTCGACGGGTGCGGTCGGCTTGGGATCGAAGGAATCGATATGTGTGACACCACCTGCCATCCAGAGCAGGATTACGGAATCCGCACGACTGTCCCCCGATTTCTCTGGTTTGCGAGGACGAGCAGCATTCAAGAGCTGGCTAGCCGGAACTGCCGTGGCCGCGATACTAAGCGAACCAACCCGCAGTAAGTCACGGCGTGTCATCAAGCCCGCCAAGGGTGCTGATTCCTGGATAAGCGGTCGATGACTCATTTCTTTATCCTGTCACAAGCCAATAAGGTCCCGCCAATTATCCCTTGATATCCACTGGCATCAGCAAGTGATTCTCGTGCGATAAAATGGCGGAAGTGTATGGGAATCGAACCCACCAACCGCACGGTTTACGTACGGCTCAGCGGTTTTGAAGACCGTGGCCACCACCAGGTGTACAAACACTTCCTCTAGCGACATCCTGGCCCTTGCGAAAACAGACGGCACAGGCCCGACGTCAGAAGACGAGAATAGTTGAAAAAACAGCTTTCGACTAGGTGTGAAAACACCCGATATCAGTCGCTACCCGCGAGACTACCCAACGAACACGAACCCCTCTTCAGGGTGGATCAAGCCGCTCCTTTGACCCGTTTCGGCGTCAAACTGTAACGATTTGGTTAACTTTGCGGGCTCTGCCGCGTTGTCCGGGGCTGCGTCGACAACAATCCTCGCTGGATGCCGCTGCACTCCGAACCTGCCAGGAAACCTGGCGACCCTGGCTACCCAATGTACAGGTCGAGGGCAGCGCCGGCAGCATGGACATCCAGAATTATCGGCAGCAGATGAAAGCAGCCCAGGCTCGCGATGCATCCACGAGCAGCGTCAGCAAGTACAACCAAGCGCAGTTCCGTCTACTACGAGCTACGAGCCATTGGCCAATTCCCGCAACCAACCGAGGAAGCAACGGCTCCCGAGGAATAGTTGCCGATCATTACACCCAGTCGCAACCAGTCGCCTGCCTGACACGATCCTCGTAATTACCCAACAGGCCGCCAATCACATCCCATTCTGCGGCGCGACGGATTTCGATATCGCCATGCTCGTTGACTCGCACGATCGTATCATCCTTGACCCCGGTGGTTTCCAGGTCATTGGCCTGCATCTCGTCATCACTTAGCATTGCTGCCAAGACCTTACCTGTCATTTCTATGAATCTCATGAAACCTGTCTCACTCCTGACTCACGCTGAAACTTGCTTACCGACAACACCTCTTACCGTTGGCTGACTACCTGGATCATCCTAACAAAAAACGGTTTGCACGCCTATCATTGCTGGTCCGAACCTGCCACCTGAAACCGCTTACTCCAATTTGCCACCTGCCGCTCGCATCGCATCGCATAAATCAAGCATCTGCTGCACATCGAGTGCTTCTGCCCGAATCTGTGGCGACAGGGCCTGTTCCTCAAGGACCGCATCCACGGCCGGTTTATCCAGTTGCCCCTTGAAAGCGCTGAGGATCACACTGCGTAAATACTTGCGTCGATGAAAGAACATGGCTCGAACAAAGCGATGAAAAAAGGTAACGTCAGCAATCAAGCCACGCTTTTCCGGCGACACCTGGATATGCAGGATCGCGGACTGCACCTTCGGTCGCGGCCAAAAGACGGAAGGGGGCAGGGTACGCACTATCTGCACATCGCATTGACTTTGCAACCAGATACTGAGCGAACCGTAATCCTTCGTCGAAGGAGACGCCACGATACGATCTGCCAGCTCTTTCTGAATCGTAACCGACATGGCATCCGGAACCACTTCGGTATCCAGCAGGTTCGAGATAATGGGCGTGGCCACGTTGTAAGGCAGATTCGCGACCAGTTTTAGTTTCCGATTTTCGCCACCAGCGAGTTTCTCCTGTAACATCTCGAGAACTACCGGGTGCAATCGGTTCTTTGTTCTCAAGACGTCCTGGCACAGGAATGTCACGTTGTCAAACTCGACTAACTCCTGGTTCGCCAACTCGTGCAATTGACGATCAATTTCCACCGTCACCACTTCCGCCACGTGGGGAGCAATCAAGGCTGTCAGCGAACCGGTTCCCGTTCCCACTTCCAGCACCACGTCATCAGGTCCCAGGTCAGCAGAATCCGCAATGAGTTCCACCAGGTTCAAATCGATGAGAAAGTTCTGCCCTCGTTTTGTCACGGGCCGAATGCCCACCTGGCGAAAACGCTGAATCAGGAACTGGGCTGTTTGACGATGTGCCATACTATGGATCCAAAACATTACGGTCGATACGGACAGGAATTACTCAACAGAAGGGGGCGGGGATGCAGCTGGTTCCAGCTGACGCTGGACATATTTTGCCAGGATATCCGTTTCAAGGTTGACCGGATCTCCCTGCTGCAAACGTCCCAGCGAGGTGATGGCCAGGGTATGGGGAATCAGGGCCACGCTAAAACGATCTTCGCAAATATCTACCAGGGTTAAGCACACACCATCCACCGTGATCGATCCCTTGGAAACCATCTGTTTCATGAGACGGGCCGGAGCCTGGAACCAGGCCAGCGTCCAGTCCTCATTGTCAACACGCTCGTGCAGGCTCCCCATGTCATCAACGTGCCCGGTGACATAGTGACCACCGAGTTGGTCACCTACCTTGAGGGAAGGCTCCAGGTTGACCTGGTCTCCCTGTTTAAGATACTGCAGGTTGGTTCGTTTCAGTGTTTCTTCTCCAGCATCGAAGGCCAGGATTTCAGGGTCTCGCTCCACGACTGTCAAACAGCAACCATTGACGGCAACGCTCTGTCCGATCTCCGTTTTCCCTGCCAGTTCGACAGTCCGAATCCGCAAACGGACACCGGGATTCGCAGCGATAACCGCCTCTACTACTGCCTGCGTTTCCACCAATCCGGTAAACATAGACCACGTTCCTATTGGCACCATACCTGGTCACGGGTGTTCACCGTGCAACGATCGCTCCAGGCTTCTTGCGAAACAAACTCCACCTGCAATGTAAGACCGCAGCACTTTAACCGCAACCGCCTAGTCAAAAGGGCCAACATCAGTGACAATAAGGGGACTGACAGCCAACAACGTTTACACACATCCCACCATGTTCACGAAGGTACCATCGTACCTGACTCGCTGACACAGGCAGGATTGACAGCCAGCAGGAGGCCCCCGGAACGGGCCCAACCCGCTCTACCCTGACATTTACCTTTACTTTGAAAACAGGAAGCCACGATGAGTTCAATTGCAAAGATACACGGTCGTCAAATCCTCGACAGTCGAGGAAATCCCACGGTTGAAGTTGACGTCACGCTCGAGGACGGATCCTTCGGACGTGCCGGAGTCCCCAGCGGTGCCAGCACGGGCATCCACGAGGCCTGGGAGTTGCGTGATGGCGATGAAAATCAGTTCCTTGGAAAAGGAGTCCTGCAGGCGGTGCAGAACGTTAACACCAAGATCGCCGCAGCCTTAACCGGCCAGGACGCTCTAGACCAAGCGAGCATCGATCAACAGATGCTGGACCTGGATGGCAGCGACAACAAGAAAAACCTCGGAGCCAATGCCATCCTGGGAGTTTCACTCGCCGTTGCCAAGGCCGCAGCCACTTCGGCTCAACAGCCACTCTTCCAGTACCTGGGTGGAGCCGATGCCAACCTGCTGCCGGCCCCGATGATGAATATCGTCAATGGTGGTGAACACGCGGACAACTCGGTGGATGTCCAGGAATTCATGGTCATGCCACTGGGCTTCTCGACCTTCTCTGATGCCTTACGTTGCGGCACCGAGATTTTTCATCAGTTAAAGAAAGTACTCAACAGCAAGGGACTCAATACCGCCGTGGGAGATGAAGGTGGCTTTGCCCCGGACCTGGGCAGCAACGTCGAGGCCCTGGTACTGATCATGGAAGCCATTGAAAAAGCGGGTTACCAGCCCGGGGAACAGGTCCGCATCGCGCTGGACGTGGCAGCCACCGAACTGTACGACGTGGACAAGGCTGTCTACACCATCGACAACCAGCAACTGGAAGCGGCTGGCATGGTGGATTTACTCGCCGACTGGGCGGACCAGTACCCGATCTGTTCCATCGAGGACGGCTGCTCCGAGGACGACTGGGACGGCTGGAAAGCCTTGACCGAGCGGATGGGAGACAAGGTTCAACTGGTAGGTGATGATTTATTTGTCACGAACACCGAACGCCTGCAACGTGGTATTGATGAAGGGATTGCCAACAGCATCCTGATCAAGGTCAACCAGATCGGCACGCTCACGGAAACCATTGCGGCCATCAAGCTGGCCGACAGCCATGGATACAGCAGCGTGACAAGTCATCGCAGCGGTGAAACCGAAGATGCGACGATTGCTGACCTGGCAGTCGCTCTCTCGACCGGACAGATCAAGACCGGCTCCGCTTCCCGCAGCGATCGCATGGCCAAGTACAACCAGTTATTACGGATCGAAGAGCAACTGGGAGATACGGCACGTTACGGAGGCTCCCTGTTTCCCAAGAGCTGATTCCGCAACCCGAGGGAGTCCACGAGTCGATGCATCAGCCAGATCCTCCAGCACGTTCAAGCTTGACTGATTCCGGCTGGTACTGGCTGTATCTCTATTGCACGTTCGGGCTGATCGCCCTGGTCGTCGCTGGGCCCAAGATTGCCCAATTGCAGCTAGATGCTGAACAGAATTACCAGGCCCGTCAACGTGCTGGCCAGCAAGCGGCTGGCCAGCCGATCACCGAACCGCTGGCAACACTGGAAACTCGACGCATCAACCTGCAACCATTATTCCTGATCCTGGCCAGCCTACTGGGTATTGGCTGGGTCTCTCTCTGGTACCGACATTTTGGTTCTCGTCGCAAATCTCCTTCCCTTCCTGAGGAGAAACCCGATCCATGACATGGCTACTCGAAACACCTGTCTATATCCTCAGCCTTGGCGGGCTTGTCACGGCCTGCCTGCTGGGTGGCTGGATCCAGTTGCGGCACCGCTGGTTGGCCTATCTGTCAGGGATCAGCATCCTCATCACGGGATCCCTGGTAGCGCTGGAACAATACGTGATCACTCCCGTGGAAGAAGTCGAGCTAACGCTACAGCAAATTGCCACGGACCTGGAAAGCAACCAATTACCAAAACTGCTGGACCACATCCATTCACGTGCGCCAGACATTCACCACCTGGCTGAGAACGAGTTTCGCAACTATTACTTCGAACGTGTTTCGATCAAGAGTAACCTGGAAATCGAGCTGGACACCAGTCGTCAGCCATTCCAGGCAGAAGCCACTTTCAACGTCGTGGCGCGAGGTCGTTTAACGGGCACCGGATCTGATACGATCCGTGTGCCGCGCCTGGTCACCGTAACTTTCCTGAAAGAAGGTGACCGCTGGAAGGTCGTGGACTACGAACACCGCCCACCGTTCGGGAATTTATTTGACAACGTGTACCGCTAGTGTGCTCGTCGTTACCTGGTCTCGACCATCAACTGGTGATTCTTCGGGTCATAGACATAGCTCTTGCCTTCCGGTAACTCCGGCAACTGGATTTGCCCGAATTCCACGATTTCCTTCATGAACTCATCATGGGATTTCGGATAACGCCCGTTGGTCGCTTCAAACAACTGCATGTTCTTGGGAATCACGATTTCAAAGATGATTTTTTCCTTGGCGCGAAAGTAGCTGACGGCTGGCTGGGCAATAATCTGGCCCGTCCCCTTATGCTTTTCCAGTTTCCTTCCTTTTTTACCGACACCAACGCCAGCCACTTCGCGTGTGGGCTCACGTTGTTCCTGGGCTTCCGGAGCCGTCTCTTGCTCCTGGCTGGATCGAGGTTGTTTAGGTCGACATCCAGTGACCAGGCAGATCCCGGCAAGCAACAGGCACCCGAGGATAGTTGTCATTCGAAAACTCATTGCTGCACCTCCTTATTTTTTTGCCAGGGCTAAATCCCACTCCTGCATCTGCAGCAGTAGCTTAGATTCTGTCAGATTATAGTCCAGTGGTGTCAGGGAAAGATATCCTTCCGCAAGAACTGAGACATCCGTGGGATGTGCTTCCGGCGGGGGAGGGGGGTCTGTCGTTGCCCAGTAGTAGGTCCTCCCCTTGGGATCCGTACCTTTCATAAAGTTCTCTCCATACCTTGCCACGGCCATGGGCACGACACGAAGCTCGGGAGAACGATCCAACGCCACCAGGGGAATATTAAGATTATACAGTCTCGAGGGAGCGTCCTGCTGAGCCAGCAGTTGCTCGATCACCTGGCAAGCCAGTTCCGCTGCACGATCGTAAGGCTGCTCCGGACCTTCTTCCAATGAAACCGCTACGCTATTAATGCCAAAGAAAGATCCTTCCAGGGCACCGGCCACCGTGCCGGAGTAGAGAACGTTGATCCCGGCATTCAAACCATGATTGATCCCACTGACCACCAGGTCAGGAGGCTCTGGCAGGAGCTCCGAGATCCCCAGCTTTACGCAATCGGCAGGACTCCCATCAACAGCCCAGCCCTTGTGCCGCGTTCCTTCTCCACGCAACTCCGCTGTCAACGGTTTGAGATACGTAATCGAGTGGCTAACGCCACTTTGCTCGGTCACCGGAGCCACGATATCAACTTGCCCCAGTCGCTCCAGGGCACGCTGCAAAGCTTGCAATCCAGGAGCCGCAAAGCCATCGTCATTGGTCAACAGGATACGCACAATTTCAATCGCTTTCGAACAGGGGGAGAGGTTCCTGACGAAGGAACGCCACTCCCGCTGGTAACTTCCACGGAAAAACACCGTTTTACCGGCTAAAACCTTTCGATCGGGGAGCGTATCCCATCATACTGACTGCCCCCGGCTGACACAACGATCACTGGCCTAACTCATGCACCTGAAATATATTAGGGCGATCCGGGTGAGCATACTTCCGGCTACTGAAGATCGCTCCTATAATCGTGGCTGATCCATGTTGTCCCGCTGGTTGAATACCGGCGGGATTTTTCTTTTCTGAAGAAACCAGGGGACGGGCCAGTCTTCAATGGAACCAGCTATCTGCCGCTGGTCAGGACAACGAGTCGATGAACAAAACTGCTAATCCCACGGCCGGCAATACCTCACGCGTCAACCAGGAACGTGTACTGGTACTGGATTTCGGGTCCCAGTACTCGCAGTTGATTGCACGCCGCGTACGGGAATTGAATGTCTATTGCGAGATCGTCCGTCACAACATCACGGCGGAACAGGTTCGCAAGCATCAACCGAAGGGACTGATCCTGTCCGGCGGTCCGTCCAGCGTTTATGCCAAGGATGCACCCCAGTGCGACCCCGAGTTATTTCAGATGGGCTTACCGATCCTGGGTATTTGTTATGGCATGCAATTGGCATGCAATGCCCTGGGAGGCCAGGTCAGCAGTGCTCCGGCGCGAGAGTATGGACGCGCTCGCCTGCATATCGACAACTCGGTCGGACTACTCTCCGATGTTACAACTGAAACGGACGTCTGGATGAGCCACGGCGACCAGGTCTCCTCGGTTTCAGAAGATTTCCTGCCACTGGCACATACACAGACCTGTCCAGTCGCTGCCGTCAAGCACAAGTCGCTTCCGGTCTTTGGCTTGCAATTCCATCCAGAAGTCACGCACACGCCCGAGGGAGGCAAGGTCCTGTCAAACTTCTTGCTGGACGTTTGCGAATGTTCAGGAAGCTGGAAACTGGGAGACCTGGCCCAGGAGCTGATTGAACAGACACGCAAAACGGTTGGTAATGACCGCGTCATCTGCGGACTTTCCGGGGGTGTTGATTCCTCGGTCACCGCGGCCTTACTCTACCAGGCCATTGGCGATCAACTGTCCTGCATCCTCGTAGACCATGGACTGCTACGCAAGAATGAACAACAGGACGTCATCGATGCCTTCACCGATCATTTTCATGCTGACTTGCGGGTGGTCCAGGCGCAGGACCAGTTCCTGGATGCCCTGGCCGGGATCTCCGATCCCCAGGAAAAACGCCGTATCATCGGGCACAATTTCATTGAATGCTTCCGTGCTGAAGCAGAAACGATCGAGGACGCCAAGTATCTCGCGCAGGGCACCCTTTATCCTGACGTGATTGAAAGCGGAGCTGCCCCGGATGGACCGGCTGCTACCATCAAGCTGCACCACAACGTGGGAGGGCTTCCGGAACAACTCGGATTTGACTTAATCGAACCGTTGCGAGATCTCTTCAAGGATGAAGTCCGGCAACTGGGAGAGGAGCTGGGTCTTCCAAAGGAACTCGTCTGGCGACATCCGTTCCCCGGACCGGGACTGGCTGTTCGCTGCCTGGGCGAAGTGACGCAGGACTACCTCAAGGTCCTTCGTGAAGCCGATGCCGTGGTGGTCGAGGAAATCCAGAACGCCGGTCTTTACCGCGAGACTTCCCAGGCCTTTGCGGTATTACTTCCTGTACAGAGCGTGGGAGTGATGGGTGACGCCCGGACCTACGAAAACACGATTGCTGTGCGCTGCGTCAACACTGACGACTTCATGACTGCCGACTGGACCCATTTACCCTACGAGGTGCTGGCGCGCATTTCGACCCGGATCATCAACGAGATCCAGGGGGTCAACCGGGTCTGCTATGACATCAGCAGCAAACCGCCGGCGACGATCGAGTGGGAGTGATCCATTCAGTCGAAATACTACCTGGTATTTCTTGCTGCCTACTGCCACCTTGACCTGTTATCCAGGCCTGGCAAAACAACGTTCCAATCTCTGACCATTTTTCGACTCACGACTACGAGCAAAATCTCACGATCATGGCAAAACAATACATTTTCACGATGGCGGACGTCACGAAGAAGCATGGCTCCCAGGAAGTCCTTAAAGAAATCTGGCTTTCCTTTTACCCAAAGGCCAAGATCGGCGTATTGGGAAGAAACGGATCTGGCAAAAGCAGCCTGCTTCGCATCATGGCTGGAGAAGATCGAGACTTCGAGGGAGAAGCGCGGCTGACCGAGGGATTCACTGGAGGTTTCCTGCCGCAGGAGCCGGTCCTGGACCCTGACCTGGACGTCTGGGGCAACGTCATGGAGGCCGTGGCGCCACGTCGTCAACTGGTAGAGCGATACAACGAGATCAGCGTGGCGCTGGGTGAACCCCTGGACGATGACGCCATGCAGAAGCTCTGTAATGAAATGGCTCGTCTGCAGGATCAGATCGAGGCCACCAATTCCTGGGAACTGGATCGTGAAATTGAAATCGCCTTTGACGTCATGAACCTGCCCGATCGGGATGCCGATGTCACCAAGCTGTCCGGTGGTGAACGCCGCCGGGTGGCTCTCTGCAAGTTACTGCTACAGAAACCTGACCTGCTTCTGCTCGACGAACCGACCAACCACCTCGATGCCGAGGCCGTTGCATGGCTGGAACGTCACCTGGGTGAATACCCGGGGACGGTCGTGGCGGTCACGCATGATCGTTATTTCCTGGACAACGTGGCCCAGTGGATCCTGGAACTGGACCGTGGGCATGGCATTCCCTGGGAAGGCAATTATTCATCCTGGCTGGAACAGAAACAGCACCGTCTCGAGCGTGAGGAGAAGACCTCACTGGCGAGAGAGAAAACTCTCCAGCGAGAACTTGAATGGGTACGCATGGCCCCACGAGCTCGGCAGGCCAAAAGCAAGGCGAGGCTGAAAGCTTACGAACAGATGGTGACCGAGAAGTACGAAGACCGCATGGATGACTTCGAGATCCAGATCCCCCCCGGCCGCCACCTGGGAGACTTGGTCGTGGAAGCCAAGGATCTGCACAAGGGTTACGGGGACCATGTCCTGATGGAAAACATGAATTTCAATCTACCTCCGGGTGGTATCGTGGGCATCATTGGAGCCAATGGATCCGGCAAGACCACGCTGCTACGGATGATTACCGGCGAAGAGTCACCTGACCAGGGCGAATTACGCATCGGCCCCACGGTCGAGATCGGTTATGTCGACCAGGATCGCGACGCCCTTTCTGCTGAGAAAAGCGTCTTTGAAGAAATCTCTGGTGGACACGAGACCCTGGAAATGGGTGGTCGCAAGGTCAACAGTCGGGCCTACGTGTCACGGTTCAATTTCCGAGGCCCCGACCAGGAAAAGAAAGTGGGAAACCTTTCCGGTGGCGAGCGAAACCGTGTGCACCTGGCGAAGTTACTGCGGCGGGGTTCCAACCTGCTCCTGCTGGACGAACCAACGAATGACCTGGACGTGGACACGCTTCGCGCCCTCGAGGAAGCCATTCTCAACTACGTGGGTTGCGTGGTCGTGATCAGCCATGACCGCTGGTTCCTGGACCGCGTGGCAACTTCCATTCTCGCTTTTGAAGGCGACGGTTACGTTCACTGGTGCGATGGTAATTTCCAGACCTACCAGCAACAGAGCCAGGAACGCCTGGGAATTGACCCTGATCAGCCTCGCAAGTTTCGCTACAAGCGATTGTCCCGCTGATCAACCACCGTCCGGGAGAGCTCCGCGGGGTGACCCCCAGGCGGTTCGTCCCCCGGTTCCCCTGGAAAAAAATGACTGGTTGACACCGGGATCTCTTGACCATCCTCGGCCAATGGGGTACCAACAGACGCATGGGTGTCCTGCGGGGCACCCGGAATCCAAGAACCAGCGACTGACTAGTTTAAGCAACGTAGCACAAGGGATCTTCACCGTGACCATTACTCGCATCGGATCAAATCCAAAATACGCATCCAACTTCGATCAGGCCTTTGCAGACAGCAAGCCCAAGAAGAAGGGCAGCAAGAAAAAGGGAGCCAAGAAAAAAGGCGCCAAGAAAAAATCCTCGCGTAAATCAAAACGCTAACCAGGAAACCCGGATGGGCAATGGCACCGCCAATTGCCCGCTCGCTTCTTTATATTTACCCTCACCTTCAGCCCCGGGAATCAAGTCAATGAAAATTCACTTGCAATATTGCTCTTCGTGAAACTACGAACCCAAGGCCGTCAGTTTGGCGAGCCAAATTCTTACCCAGTACAAGCAGCAACTGGAAAGCATGGAACTGCAACCTTCGAGCGGTGGTTGTTTTGAGTTATCCCTTGACGGCGAACTCGTCTATTCGAAGTTGGCTACCGAGGAATTTCCTGACGAAGCGGCCATGGTAACACTGGTCGGCGAACGTCTCGGCTAAACCGCTGCCCCATCCACGCCGCCCAGGATCTTGTCACACGATCTCAGACGCGGGACAGGAATTCACCGGTGCGTGTATCGACCTTGATACGCTGTCCCATGGCCAGGTATTCCGGTACCTGGACGATCAGGCCGGTCTCGAGGGTCGCTGGCTTGGTGCGGTTCGTAGCGGAATTACCCTTCACGCCCGGATCACACTCCGTGACGTTCAATTCCACGGCACTGGGCAACTGGATTCCCACGCACTCGTCGTTGTAGATCAGGGCCAGCATGCCTTCCAGTTCCTCGGTAACGTAAAGCATCTCATCGGCCACGATTTCCCGATCAATCGCATGCTGATTGAAATCATTCTGGTCGAGAAAATGAACCTGCTGCCCATCACTGTACATCAACTTAACCGGGCGCCGTTCAAAATCAGCAGCATCCAGGGACTCGCTTCCCTTGAGAGTGATATCAATCTTTTGCTTGCTAACCAGGTTTCGTCCACGAAACTTGTACAGCGTCGCAGCGCCGCGGGCCGACGGGGTCTGCACCTGCATACTCTGGATCAGCACCGGGATTCCCTGGGACACCACCACGGCACCTGGTTTAATTTCTTTGGCTTGCATTGTTGCACTCATCTCCCACGTTAATTAAACAAAGCCACCGGACTGGGGATCAATCACCACCCCGTCGCACAATTCGGCCAACTGTTCCAGAACCATCAACAGGGCACCGGGGTCCAGGAACCCCTCTTCGTCATCGATGGCTCCCATCTGTTCGAAATGAAACACCTCGTAACGGGCATCGCAGGCATCCAGCCGAGCTGCCTTTTCCTGCTCCTCATCGGTCAGGCTACCAAAGTCCAGTTCCTGTTTTAACTCGTCAACTTGCAGCGGAATTTCTTCACCGGCCAGATAGATAATATCCATGGCCGCGAAATCACTGGGTGAAATCAGTGTCAATGACTCCATGTGTCCCTGGCCGTCATCGCCCATTTCCTCAGCCTGGTAACTGGTGTCCAGTTGCCCCAGCGACTGCTGGATCACTTCCAGCGAGGGACGATGCGCAGACTCGAAAAGAACAAAGTAGGTTTCTCGCCAACGGTAGGCAGGGTTTTCAAACAATGACATGTTCCACTCACCTTTCTGATTCCAACTTAACCGAGCTGCCACCAATCGCCCACCCGGCAGAACCAAATGACTTACCAGGAGTCCCGACCCCCGCCTGATCCGTGCCAGTTTTCCATCGCTTCCAACACCTGGTCTCGTTGCTGCCGATTGGCCCAGAGTGACTCGTCATGGTCCAGGCGAACCTCGTAATCACCTTCACACTGACAATCGTCTTGGCCACAAAAATGGGGGACATCAGAAATCCAGATAATGCGATACATGGGCACATGCTTATCGTCCACGAGGCAAAACATTGAATTCATCTGCCCAAACCTTTCTCACACGCAACAGTCGATCACCGCTGGCCGGGAATAACACCGGACAAACCGTTCCAAACTCACTTTACGCTTTCCCCAACTCGATCGATCGTTCCGTCGCTGCACGCACCGCTTCCACCACGGCCTCACGCACACCTTGTTCCTTCAGAACAGCCAGACCTTCCAGTGTCGTACCGCCCGGACTGGTTACATGATCCGTGAGGACCATCGGATGTTCACCACTCTCCTGGACCATGCGAGCGGCTCCGGCAACCGTCTGAGCAGCCAGTTGTGCGGCTACTTCTGCAGGTAGCCCCATGGCTACCCCCCCCTCGGTCATGGCATCAATCAACAAGTAAACATAGGCCGGTCCGGAGCCTGAAAGCCCGGTCACCGCATCAATATGATGCTCCTCCAGGGCAAAGGCCAATCCCACGGCTGTCATCAAATGCTCTACACGCTGGGCGTCTTCTGGCGTGGCACCGGCGCCGATGGCGTAAGCTGAAGCGGCTGTACCCACCAGGCACGGAGTATTGGGCATTACGCGAATGACACGCGTCGTAGCCAACTGGGCCTGTAAATAATCCAGTGAAATACCAGCGGCAATCGAAACCACCAAGGTCTCCGGTGGAATCTTCCCGGCCAATTGAGCGACTACCTGAGGCATCACCTGCGGCTTAACTGCTAGCAACACAACTTCTGCCTGCATGACTACCTGCTGTTCTGTTTCCAATAACCGACTTCCTGGCACCTGGGCCAGAAACTGCGCTGCCGCTTCTGGCGATGGATCAAAAAATCCGATCTGCTCCGCTTTTACGCGATCTGCTTTCACAAAGCCACTGGCCAACGCACGGGCCATTTGCCCTCCACCCATGAACCCAATACCTAGTTCACTCATAACTCGTTTCTCGACCTCTCAGAACGCTCTGTGTCACCAAAGGACCTTGTGGCTATCTAAACAACAACACTTTATTACCAATGAATCTAGCGAAATATCCCGGCTTCGCCAGCCTAACAAGACTTCAATGCTAGCAAATGAAGTTCCCTGCCAAAATGCTCTGGACGCATGCGCCAGGGTTTGCGACACTTTCGCCGCTCATCAACTGCCTCTGGGCAGTCGTTATCGAGATATTTTCCTTTCTGACACAACCGTTGATTTTCATTAATCTGCGGTTGAGTGACATTGAAACTCAAGGAATTCGAACTGTGAAACGTATCCAATTGCACGTCCTGTCCCTGGTGATCTTCAGCATTTTGATGAGCAGCCCGAATGTCTCCGCTGAAGAGAACTTTTTCAGCAAGCTAAATCCTTTCCAGAAAAAAGATCCTGCTGCTGTCAAAGTAAACATCTCAGATACGTCCAAGTCCTCCTGGACATTGCCTCGCTGGAAACCCATGAAGATGCCCTGGAGCGGACCGTCCTTTAGCTTTACTCCCACCTGGATTTCAGATATTAAGCCACCCAGTTTCAGTTCTACCTGGACTCGTATGAGTAACGGCACCAAGGAAGCCTATGGAAAATCGAAAACATTTTTCATGCCCTGGGCAAAAACCGCCGTCAAGCAGCCGGCCGTCATGCGACCTCCCACTGGTTCACGCGGCATCTACCGTGCGGTCCCTAAGAGCAAGCCAGCAAAGAAGTCTTTCTTCGGTTCTTTGCTCAATTCCAAGGACGATGAGCCACGTCCCAGCCGAACGGTCGGAGAGTTCCTATCCCAGGAACGACCGCAACCCTGACCCAGAACCGTTCACGTCCCCTGTCATGCCAACGACAGTCGCTTAGAATCTAGGCATGACTACCGACTTGATATTAGGTACTGCTGGGCACATTGATCATGGCAAGACTGCCTTGATCCGCGCCTTGACCGGCACCGAGACGGACCGCCTGCCAGAGGAAAAGCGTCGCGGCATCACGATCGAGCTGGGATTTGCTGAATTACAACTGGAGGGTTTCCGACTGGGGATCGTCGACGTCCCGGGACACGAACGGTTTGTCCGCAACATGCTGGCAGGAGCCAGCGGCATGGACCTGGCAATGTTGGTCGTGGCGGCGGACGATTCGATCAAGCCTCAAACTCGTGAGCACCTTGAAATCCTGCGCCTGCTGCGTCTCAAGGCAGGTGTTATCGTAATTACCAAGTGTGACCTGGCGGAAGACGATTGGATCCAACTGGTGGAAGAAGAGGTGCGTGATCTCTGCCAGGGTACCGTGCTGGCTGAGGCACCGATTATTCGCACCAGCGCAGAAACCGGCGAGGGAATCGACGAACTGCGCCAGGCCTTGCTTACGGGTGCCCGCCAGGCGGCAGAGAACCTGGCTGACGACTTACAGGACGCACCTTTCCGGATGGCGATTGATCGTGTCTTTACCATGGCTGGACATGGAACCGTAGTCACAGGAAGCGTGACCAGTGGCCAGGTGGAGCTGGGGGCAGAGCTGGAAATCCAACCGGACGCGATTCCCGTCCGAGTACGTGGCCTGCAGAATCACGAGGACTCCGTGGAACGTGTTTTTCGTGGGCAACGTGCTGCGATTAACCTGGCGGGCATTCACCATAACGACTTGTCACGGGGCAGGGAGCTGGCAGCTCCTGGTCACCTGGCTTCGCATCGCATCCTGACGGTTTCACTTCACCTGCTGGAAAATGCCCAGCGGCGGATCAAGAAACGGCATCAGGTTCGAATTCACGTCGGCACAGCAGAAGAACTGGGATCGGTCCAACTGCTGGGAACCGAGGAGTTACAACCGGGGCAAAAGGCCTACGCACAACTGCATCTGCAAAATCCGGTAGCTGTTGTCTGGGACCAACCGTTTGTCCTGCGGGACCAATCCCCGATGGTCACCATCGGAGGTGGTCGCGTGATTGACCCCAGCGCCCGCAAAATCCGCTCCAAGACTAACGTCTCCACTCAACACCTGGCCGACCTGGAAGCGGACGACCCGGACGTGCGTGCGGCCGGCACGCTCTACATGGCTGGCCAACATGGCTGGGATCCGGCCGATTTACCACGGACCGCTGGCATCGCTAACCCCACGGGCATTGTCGAGCGACTCCAGGAGCAGGGAACCTTAAGGGAAATCTCGCTCTCTCACTCACGTGTGATTCGAATTCACACAGAGATCCTGGCTCAACTGTGCCAACAAATCGAGAACGTGCTGCTGCAATTACACCAGGCGACCCCGCTGCAGACGATGCTTGATTTAAACCGTCTAAAACAACGTTTCGTCTACCTTGCCGGACCGGCGGTACTGGATGCCGTCCTGCAGGAGATGGAACAGCAAAAAATCATTCAACTCAACCCACAACGCATCGGGCTTCTTGGCCAGGGCCCCAAGCTCTCCCAGAACGAGCAGAAGGTGCTGCGTCAACTCCTTCAGCAATTCCAGCAAGGCGGCCTGGAAACGCCCAGTGCTCAGCAATGTCAACAGGAGGCCACGCGGAACCAGGGATCCATCCCTGATTTACTGGCCCTGGCGGCTGCCAATGGAGACCTGGTTCAAATCACGGATCAGTACTATCTCCACTATGAAACGGTCGACCAGGTACGCCAGAAACTGGACGAACATCTCTCCACGGAACAGGGTCTAACTCTTAGCGAGATCCGCGAGCTATTGGGTACAACCCGCAAATTCGCTGTTCCCCTGTGCGAATACTTCGATGAAATCGGTTTTACGCGTCGTGACGGCTCACTACGCTACCGGAACCTGGATTCAACCTCTTGATCCAACCCTGTTCACGGCGGAAGATAGAAGCACTGAACCACGTACCTGTAATCATGAATCGTCGCTTGATTGCAATTGGTCTCGGCCCGTTAGTCACGAGGAAGTGGACGTCGCATGTCCCATATTTTACGCAACATCCCATCGGTCACTGAACTGCTGGAAAAGCCGCCTCTGCAGCGCATCACGAACTCGCTGCATCGCAACGTGGTAGTCCAGCATGTACGTGGATTCCTGGACCAATTACGTTCCCAGGTACAAACTGCCAGTGATGCCATTCCGATTCCGGGTGCCAGCGAATTAGCAGAACGAATTGCGGCCTGGATTCTGGTCGAGGAGATTCCCACACTTCGTCCGGTACTCAATGCCACTGGAATTCTTTTGCACACCGGATTAGGAAGAGCTCCCCTGGCTGCCGAAGCGATCGAAGCCATGGGAGAAATTGCAGCTGGCTACGCCAGCGTGGAACTGGACCTGGCCAGTGGCCAGCGTTCCCAGCGAATGCAAGCAGTGGTCCCCCTGCTCAAGGAATTAACAGGTGCGGAATCCGCAGCAGTCGTCAACAACAATGCTGGCGCCACGCTGTTAACACTGTCTGCCGTTGCCGCTGAAAAAGAAGTTATCGTTTCCCGCGGCCAACTGGTCGAAATCGGTGGCAGCTATCGGTTGCCCGACGTCATGCAAACCAGCGGAGCCCGACTAAAAGAAATTGGCACGACGAACAAGACACGCCTGGCGGATTACGAGAATGCGATCGGCCCGGAAACCGGCGCTTTACTCCAGGTCCACACCAGTAATTACGTGATCGCTGGTTTCAGCGAAGCGACCTCGCTCCAGGACCTGGTCGCCCTCGGCGCCAAGCACCAGTTACCCGTGATCGACGACATCGGCTCCGGTGCGATGGTCGATTTCCAGGCATTCGGGATCAGCGATGAACCAACGGTCGCCGGTAGTATCGATTGTGGTGCAGACCTGGTCCTGTTCAGTGGCGACAAGTTACTGGGCGGACCACAGTGTGGAATCATCGTGGGGAAGCAACACTGGATCGAGAAGATCACGAAACACCCCTTAATGCGGGCCCTCCGAGTGGACAAGGTTACCCTTGCAGGGTTACGAGCAACCCTGCAACTGTACCGGGACCCGGACACGGCCTGCCAGCGAATCCCGTTGCTGACGCTGCTCAGCACTCCTCTCGCCAATCTTCAACAGCGAGCAGAACGACTTGCACCTCAACTGGCTGAATGCGGTGCGATTGCGGACGTACAAGTGATTGCCGACATTACTTACCTGGGCGGAGGCTCAGTTCCCACGCAGGCGATTGAAACGTGTTGCCTTTCTGTTTCCCCGGCCAACGGTTCCGTCGATGCCCTGGCGACACAGCTGCGTGGTGGCAATATTGCAGTGGTCGGAAGGATCCACCAGGACCGTCTTTTACTCGATCTGCGTAGTATCATGGCAGCCCAGGACCGCCAGCTCCTGGACGCATTTGCCGCTCTCTCCTAGCTTCCCCCCCCTTGTAGCCAGACAGTTTGAGTCGCTAAAATTTCCGTCATCTGGAATCCCTTCCATGCCGACCCCTGGCACGGGTTATCCAGGAACGCCTTCCTTCCAAGAAAACATCACAGCAAGAAAGCGGGTTCATCGCTCAACGGCCAGTCAACAGATCAGCCATGAAGCTGCCTGGGCCCTGTACCACGACCGTTTCCAAGCTCGGAGTTTTTCCATGTTGTTTGCAGCTCCTTTACGTCGCTGCCTGCTGCTAACCATTTGCCTGCTCGTGGTACCAGCCTCGGTGCACAGCCAGGAATGGCTGGAATCAACTGACCATCACTGGTGGGGCCCCTGTGCTGTCGGCAGCTGGAAAAAAGTCCGCGTGATCACGGACATCCTGGATGCCAAGGGGAATGTTACCAGCACCACGAAATCGGTCACTACGACAACGCTCATGAAAACCGATCGGCGTGACTACGTGCTACGCCTGGCCGTAGAAATGCAACTGGGAGAAAAACGCTTCGTGGCTGAACCACGTACCGTGCAACGCAACTTCTTCTTCGGCGACAATCAGAAAGCTCGCTTTGTTCAAACCGGGCGGACAGCCACGCTGACAATCAACGGCCATGTCATTCCTGGAACCATACGTGAAGTCACGCTCAACTCTGAAAAAGGCAAGCGTGTCAGTACCGTACATTACTCGGCCAAGCATGCACCCTACATATTCAAACGCAAAACAACCGCTTCAAATCTCACGGGACAAGTACTGTACACCACGCAAGTCGACGTCAAGGAGTATGGAATTGCCCACAAGATCCTCGGAGAATCCAAGCAAGTCTGTCATATCAAGACCGTACACAACCAGGATCAAGTGACCACGACGACGAACGAAGTCTATTGCGCTGACGTACCCGGGGGTGTCATTTCACATACTTCCCAGGCCATGAACAAGGCCGGGAAAGTCGTCCGCCGCAGCACCCTTGAACTGATCGACTACGGGGTGGCTGGCAAATCGATCGGTGGGCGTCGCACGGGACGCCGTAAAAAACCTCTTCCCTGAGGCCTGCAGCACATCTTGAATCGGTTGCCAAACGTCTCCCCTGGAGGCCCTCCCTGACTTCTTGTCCGCGGGTCCGTTGTCAAATAAGGCAAACCAGACCATAATACGCCCTTCCCAGTTCCTGCTACCAATGGACTTGATGATCCTGTCCCTGTAGCCGGAAAAGGGAGTGCTGACACGTCCAAACTTGATTGACTCCAGGTTGCCTTTTCAATTCAGCCGCTTATTTTCCAGGAATCCTATGGAAACCAAAGTTAAATATCACGGGATTACCTTCGACGACGTGTTGTTGGAACCACGCTACAGCGAGGTCGTACCAGCTGACGTCAACATTGCCACTCAATTAACTGAGCGAATTTCTCTTAATACGCCTCTGCTTAGTTCGCCTATGGATACGGTGACAGAAAGTGCCATGGCTATTGGTTTAGCTAAGGCAGGGGGGCTGGGTGTAATCCACAAGAATATTTCCGTGGCACACCAGGCGGCAGAAGTGCAAAAAGTGAAGCGTAGCGCCAATGGAATTATCGTGGATCCCATTACGCTGCGTCCCACGGTTCCGGTCCATAATGCTCGACAAATCATGGACGAACAGAATGTTTCGGGAGTCCCGATTACATCTGAAGATGGCACATTGGTCGGCATTTTAACGCGTCGCGACCTCCGCTTCCTGGAGGCCGACGAGCTAGCAATTTCCGAGGTGATGACCCGGGAGAATTTAGTAACAGCTACGGGAACTGTGACACTTGAGCAAGCTGAGAAAATTTTAACGGCTAAAAAGGTGGAGAAACTTCTACTTGTTGACGAATCATACAAACTAACAGGCCTCATCACGATCAAAGACATTGACATGATGAAGCGATTTCCAACTGCTAGCAAGGATTCGTCAGGAAGGCTACGTGTCGGAGCTGCTGTTGGAGTACTCGATTACGAACGGGCGGAGAGCCTGATTAACAACGATGTCGATGTTTTGGTCGTGGACAGTGCTCACGGCCATTCGGCGAACGTAGTCAAAACGGTAAAGGAGATCAAACAACGCTGGGATATTGATGTCATCGCTGGCAACGTGGCAACCGCGGAGGGCTGCCAGGCCCTGATTGACGCCGGAGCGGATGCGGTCAAGGTCGGAATCGGACCGGGATCGATTTGCACGACGCGTGTGATTTCAGGTGTCGGAGTTCCGCAAATCACGGCCATCCAGGAGGCTGTGTCGGCTGCTCGTGCGAGTCAGACACCGATCATTGCTGATGGCGGCATTCGATATTCCGGAGATATCACCAAGGCTATTGCGGCAGGCGCGTGCAGCGTCATGATCGGCGGTTTATTTGCTGGTTTAGCAGAGAGTCCTGGCAGAACCATTCTTTACCAGGGAAGAACCTTCAAGGTTTACCGTGGAATGGGATCGCTGGGAGCCATGGTGCAGGGATCCAGTGAGCGATATCGGCAATCCGCAACGGACGCACAACCGGGCAAGCTTGTACCGGAAGGCGTTGAGGGGCGAGTGCCATTCAAAGGAGTTTTAAGCGATTTCGTCTATCAATTGGTCGGTGGCTTACGAGCCGGAATGGGTTATTGCGGTGCCGCCACAATCGACGAGCTGCGCAAGGAAGCGCGATTTATTCAAGTGTCACCGGCTAGCGTCAAGGAAGGCCATCCCCATGACATTGCAATTACTCAAGAGGCACCCAACTACAGTTCCGACCACGCCTCGGAAAATCCTCGCCCGGTCTAGTTCGTCACTACGAATGATCCTCGGGGCTTGTTGCCTTTGGACCCTGGCAACATTTCAACTAACCTTGGCGAATCCTGCATCTGCGGCGGACCCCCTGCAGCAACCAGCACGCCTGCAAACTTCGCCAGGGGCCGTTTCACCAAGCCTCTTACGATGGCGGCCAATGCAAACGGCGGATCGCAGCGTCCCTGCGTTGAAGCTCAATACGGCTTCGGGGCGAAAGGCATCTATCCTACCCGTGGTTGCTAATCAATTGCCGGCTGAGCAGGACCCCTTTAATGATCCTTTTGGGGACCTGGAACAGACCAAGGATCGACCACTTTCTATCATTGAACCTCCACGTGTTGAAACATCACAACCAGCCCTCGATCCACCTGGCAACCGACCACGGCCCACACAACTGCCTCCCACTCCCACCAAGACGCAATCCTTTCCCTTGCAGGAGATACTCCCCCCCGAGCCGCTCGGGGGCGACACTACTTCCCAGGCAACCCTCGACTGCCAGAAACTAGACTGCAATCAGCTTCGAAAGCAATTACAGCACACTTCAATCCAACAGATATCACTGAATATCACTCCCACGTTCAATCCAAACATCAAGGAACCTTCTGAGAAGCAGCAGGTCATCACCCGGACCTGGACGGATTCCACGGGCGACACACTTGCCACGGGAAAACTGGTCGACTATCGATTCAACCAGGCACTCATCCAAACGGACGAGGGGCCCGTGGTTAAGATTTCCGTAGACCGTCTTAGCCAAAAAGATCTCTGTTACCTGGCCGACGCCTGGGGGATACCCGTCGAATGCCCCCTGGACACCAGTATCCAGTACAGTCGCGACTGGACTGGTATTACGATGATGTGGAAAGCAAGTGCACTGTGCCACAAACCTCTCTACTTTGAACAAGTCCAACTGGAACGCTATGGTCATACCACGGGACCTTTTAGCCAACCGTTCTTTTCTGGGGGACATTTCGTCCTCAACATTGCCACCTTGCCATACAAGATGGGCATCAATCCCATGAACGAATGCCAGTATGCACTGGGATACTACCGTCCGGGTAGTTGTGCCCCATGGCTTCTTTCCCCCATTCCGCTGAGCCTGCGAGGCGGATTAACAGAAGCGGCCTTTATCTTTGGCGGAGGCGCCTTGCTGCCTTAAACTGCGATCGATTCTCAAGGACCCCAATACCGTACGTTACTTTGGGAGCGATTGGTATAACGGTGTGACACAACCTGTCATTGTGTCACGCCGTTTTCCTTTACATACTCACCCTGGATTACTAGGAGAGGCCGGCACAGCCACCGCTGCCACACTGGGGCAGGCCACAACCTGCCGTGGGTAATCGAGAGTTCTCATGCGATCCCGAACTACGATTTGGGGCAGCTGGCACGCTGAACAACTTACCCAATTGTTCACTGGAGCATTGAGGGCAACTGGGAGATTCACTGGCTCGAACCAGGATTTCAAATTCATGCCGGCAATCGCAACAGGAGTATTCGTAAATCGGCATTCCCAACTCCTCGATGATCTACACTACAATAACTAACTGGCCCAGACACAGGACATCTCGTCCTACCATGGGCGAGGCATTCATTCTAATCCGCTCGATCGGTCAATCCAAGTCACATTCGCAGAGACCTGCAAATGACACCGCTGGTTTTAACACGTCATGAATCTCGGCAGGTCGATGAGCGAGCGGTCAAGCAATGGGGAATATCGAGCCTGGTGTTGATGGAAAACGCCGGGCGAGGTGCTGCCGATGCCCTTTGTCGCATCGCAACCAGCGATCAAATCGTCTCGATTTACTGCGGCAAGGGAAACAACGGTGGAGACGGCCTGGTGATGGCACGTCATCTCCATTTACGAGGCTGGAATGTCCAGGCCATCCTGTTCCACGATCTCGATACATTTTCTCCCGACACCCGGGCCAACTTTCTTATTGCCCAGCAGTGTGGCTTTGCCTTACATGACTTGTCTGATCACGAATCAAGCTCACTGGACACATTGCTGGATGCCACCAGCAAGCAGTCTCACTGGCTAGTAGACAGCCTACTGGGAACGGGTAGCACGGGCGCACCCCGCTCCCCCCTGGACAAGGTTATTGGCTGGATGAACCGGGCACCGGCTCGCCGAATCGCCCTGGACATACCTACGGGACTTGATTGCGACACGGCTACAATTGCCGGTAGCGCCGTCCAGGCAGATTACACATTTACCTTTGCGGCCGCCAAGCCGGGCCTGTTATCAAATTCAGCTGCAGCGCATGTTGGGCATCTCGAGATCCTGGATATCGGCCTGCCACACACACTCCTTCAAGAGTGTGCCACGGACGGACCTGCAACGACCTAGCCTACCTTCCTGGGCCACGGCTACCTGAGAGTCAGGATTTATCACCGGCCGACGAAGGCGGTTCGTACTCAAAATCTTTCCATTTCAAGGGTCTTCGTAAAGGCTCCACACGCAGAATCACTTCGCCGTTGTGAAACAGCCTGACGGTCCCATTGGATTCACTAACCACGATGGCAATGGCGTTGGTCTGCCTGGAGATCGCCGCCCCGGCCCAGTGCCTGGCACCGAGCCCCTTGGAAAGAGTTAAATTCGAATGCGGTGCGTCAAGCAGTCGACAGGCCTTGTCAACCGTACCATCCGACTTCACGATAAAGCAACCATCCAGCTGTGCGATTTCTTTGATGGCTTCTCGAACCCGTGGGTCATGCAAATCACGTTCACCGGCGTTATACCCACGAACAGGATCGAAACCCGCCGGAGAACTGTGAGCCAGAACCTTTTTCGTATCCCCTACAACAAACATGGTTCCAACGGCTTTCCCCTCGCGACCTTCACGACCGATTTCAACAGCCAGGTCGAGTACCAACTTGAGTGTTTCCAGGGGGACTCGAGTTTCCAATTCTCTCAGGTCCCGAGCCGTCAATCTCCCCAGGTGTTCAGCCAGCTTGATATATCGAATCGCGTCCATTTTTCCGGACTCGAAGCTGCTATAAATAGCGACCACCGCGGAACTGGGAGCTAAGATATCATCGGCCACACATTCCAACAGTGCCTGTGTAAGCTTCTCGAAGACAGGGGCTTCTTCACGTTCAAGTAGAATCGCCGCGAGACCAGCCTCATCAGCGCCGGCCAATTTCTCTTCATGATCAGCGGCCACGACAATCGTTTCATCGCCCGCCTCTTCCTGGAGTTTTTCCCAGTCGACCGGCGCATCAAGCATGACAAGGATAGCATCTGCCTCAAACGTTTCGCTCATCTCTGCACCCATGGATACCATGGAAGCGAGTTGAGCGGAAAATCGATGCGCTTTCATACCGTTGGCCAGTCGTTGAAAAGCCTATTTACTGCAGAAACCCTCCTGGTCTCCCTCCTTGCTTCAAACGGGCTACCACCGCACTGCGATCGGCGAGCAAACCCATTCCTCCGATACTAAAAGGTTTGGGCGATCACCGCAAGCTCGTATCTGTCAAACAAAAACGCCATTCGACGGAAGTCGAATGGCGTTATTATTTAAAACAGGCTGCCTTGAACTAAGCCTCTACCGAGTTATCCATCCCCCGGTTCATTAGTCTTGGCTGGCACTGGAAATCTTACCCACGACCGCAGCCGGCTGATAACCGGGCCCCGCACCAAACATGCGCTGGTTATAAATCGCCAGGGCATGCAGGGCATGACCGCGAGGACCTATCTCCCATTCATGGCCACGGTTTTCGTACATCAGCTTCGACAGGTACGCGGCTGCCTTGACAACCCGGGGATCCTTAAGCTGCTCGGGTCGGAGCGAAAATGCCATCCACTCGAGCGTATGTCCCGTGGTATCCATGCGTCGATCAATATTGCCCCAATCGCCACGACCTTCAGACCAGTTGGCACTAAAACTGCCATTCTCGTTTTGCAACCGGAATGTGTAGTCGTGAAAATCGTTGACATATTGCTTGGCTCTTGCCCATTGCCCAGTCATGGGCTCACCACGCTGCTCACGTTTACGAACCGCGTAACTATAACCCAGCAGGCGATGCGTGCCCCCACAGGCGGATCCAATCACTGACTGTTTTAGTTCTTCCGCAATCAGTCGTTCCATGTCCCACTTTTCACCCAGGTCATTTTCCCATTTCGCATCAGATGGCAAGTAGTGAGCCAGACCAATCAGCTTGAAAGTCAGCTCCGTACCTGCACGGCAGGAGGCCTGTTCATGCCGCACCAGGTCCATCACGGTGAAGTCACCACCGTCGACTTTCATGGGGTAATCCGACTTCACTCGGGATTGAGCCAACATCGATAGAAACTGCCCCTCATGACCTTCCACGCCCACTCCCTGGCGAGTGCGAATTTTCCCATTGCGCGTGTAGAAAATACGCTGGCCATAGCACGGCTGGTTCCAACACAACCAACCAATCGCATTGACCTTCTTGCTGTCCGCATAGACCTGGGTATCCACCCCGTAAGCGATCAGCGTATGCATGACAGACCACGGGCTTCGATCTGCCACATTAATGGTCTTCGGGTAGTAGGTGTCCAATGTTCGACGAACACTGGCCTGTAGTTGCTTCAACACTTCCGGCGTCACTTCCGGAAGCGCCGCCTTGTCCTCCGGGCCGGTACTTCCCTGGTCATCCGTTGGCGAATCCACATTGGGAGTTACCGTCTCGGCGTCCACTGCCGGAACTCGAGGCAAACCTGGAACCGAAATAGCAGATCGATATTCTCGTTCTGCTTCTCGTTCTGCTTCTCGACTTTCTCGTCGTCGTCGCCAGGCGCCTCTCGCAGCCAATTGATCAGCCAGGTCGGCAAGGTTTCCTGTCACTTCCCTGTTGGGATTCGTCGTTCGAGTAGATCCCTCGTCCGCGGAAGTTTCCTGCAACCATCCCATGGCCAGGAACGAACTGCTCACCAGCAATACCAGCAACATCTTTCTTGTCATTTCGTTCACTTCCTTGAATCAAGGTATTTGCTTCGCGGATACGGCAAGCGCTCCGTCAAACGTAGTTAGACAACTCGCGCGGTCTCGCGCTCCGGGAAATCCAGTCAGCATCCGGAATTTTTGGATACCCAATGTCGTACTGTATTTCTATCGGACAACTAAAAACGAAAATCCTTGTCTCAAATACGAAATGACAATTCCAACCAGAAGATCGGTTCGAAGATGGTAAAATCTACGGATTGCACCAATCACGTCATCTCGGCAACCCGTAACGGGAAGCACCCTGGCAGGTGCAGACCGATCGAGCAGGGGCTGTCTCAGAAACAGCGAACCCTAGAACCACTGCCAGGGCCAGTAGCCTCGAGCCACTGACGGTGCAGCGACCGAGGGCTCTCGCCCCTGGACAAACTCACGCCAGGCAGAAATGTTATAGCCATAATCTTGCCCGGACACTGCCTTTAGTGTTTCTGCTCCGGCATATTGCAGAGCGGGGTCCGGATCATTGAGGGCCGTTGCCAGGGCCCGAATCGCTTCTGAACTGGGGAAGCGAGCCAAGCCACGCGTCGCAGCCAGGCGTACATCGGCATCAGTATCTGAATTAAGAGTCTCGATTAGCTGCCGCAACGCTTCTACTCCTCCACGTTGGCTCCAAGCCTCACAGGCTACAATGCGGACATCCACGATGGGATCTTCGATTGCCAATCGCAAGCCTTCTTCCGCCTGCACTATCGGGAAAGCCGCCAACGTTTTTACTACCTCAGCTCGCAGCAAGGGATTTGATTCCGTACGGACACTGACAACAAGTTCCTGCACGTGTCGGCGCTGAACGTCGATCGGCATGCCTGGAGCCTGATCGGCCAGTGTCTCTAACTGCTCCAGTTGCTGCTGAAAACTTGCCACGATCTGTTCGTCAGCAATCATCTGGCGATAATGAATGGGGCTCCATGCTGACATATTCTGCCAGTTCGACCCATTTACTCCGCAACCAACGGCCAGGGGCAAAAGAAGGACTGCCAAACAACCATTCCAGCAACGAACTCTAAGCATGAACCGACTCTCCAAGCATCCATGGCGTCATCTCACCCACACAAACGTCCGGCGGGACGCTTCAGGCGGCGAAAATGTAACAAAAAGCCCCTGCGGCAGCCAGACGAATCAGAACTACTGATTCACTTGGTAAACTAGCTAAACATGCCCAGGTTTGCCCTCCCAATCCCAGGAGCCGCAACGACTGAGAGACTAGCCAGCTGGACATCCTCGAACAGAACTCCCGCCAGTCACCCTGGAAGGCCCGCAGAGCCTCTTCGTTTAGCCAGTATGGCCGTGACCCCACCTGACGTCCCGGCTAACAGCAGCGTCGCCTGCCCCTCCTGCTTTGCCTGTAATTGCTGTTGAAGTTGGCCAGGATCGATTTGTGTGCCTCGTTTTTTCACCTCCAGCCGTCCAATATTACGCTGGCGCAACAGCGACTTAATTCTCTTACGGTCAAACGGCAGCACTTCCTCCACTTCAAAACAGGCAAAACCAGCCAAATCCAAGTATTGGTCTGAACTGAGATAGGCCACGTTGCTCCAGCTAGCTGCTAACCCCAGTTCCTGTGCCACGGATCCCACGAGACCGGCTGCCAGCACAGCCGCATGGGGTTCATAGAGATACCGACCACATTGAGGTCGATCCGGAACAGACTGATCAGGAAGCCCCTGAACGCTAACCTGCTGCCCAGGGTCAGATCCCAGGCAAGTTGCCGTGTGCAATCCCGGAGCCGCCGCCAAGGGGCCACACCAGAGGACCTGTTGGCGACATTCACCACGGCTTGTGATCCACTGTCGCTCACAAGAAGCCTGCCAGGCTGCAGGAACGGTGGCGGCCGGCGCCAGCTTTAACGCCAACGCATGCTCCTGGCTCACATGTTTTTCAATAAATTCCGGCCCAGGTTCATACCCTTGCATCTGCGCATGCCGCCTGGCCCCTGGACGGCGATCTGGATCCAGGTGTAATCCCATCACTCTACTGGTATCAAATTCACGAACGTCAGCTACCTCGATGGAAACCGTGGCATTCCCTTCCTTTACAAGCTGGCAGTTATGTTGGGCGATCCAGGCAATTACAGGATCTCGGTCCACACCCACAACCGATCCTCTCGACCTGCCGGCCAACGCCGTCAAGTCACCGCCAATACCACAGCAAAGATCAGCAACGTGATCTAGCGTCTCAAATCTCGCGGCCTTATGCGCTGCCACGCGTTCGTCTGTCGCTTGCTGTAACCCCCGATCGGTGAAGAGCATTTTATCAGCATCGACAAATTTTTCTCGAGCTCGTTTCCTCAAGTCAACCTGCTGGCTCAACAAGGCTGCACGCGTCACACCCACTTCCTGTCGCAACTTACGCAACAGCGACATGGCTGGTGGTTGTTGAGAAGACAAGCGTTCCAACCAGGTCCGCGCTGGTTTTTCGACAAGCCAACAATAATCGTGGTATCCAGGACAACTCATAGGATAAACATCGGTGAAAAACAGACCTAACCATGACTCGAGACGGTTACTTGCAGGAAATGACAAACCGCTTCATCATACAGTGATGAACAGCAATGTTGAATTATTGGGAGTGTATCTCCACCTGGCACGCGCAGCCACGGTCCGGCAAGAACTTCATGTACGGGATAAACTGCTCGTCATTGCGGGCATGATTGCTGTCCACCTGAAACTGCCAACAGTCGCAGCCTATTGCCGACACGTAGTGCTTAAGCACAATAGCCGGCACCTGATCCGACGCTGGCAAGACCTGGCCAGCGCGCTGGACCAGGATGATTTCCAAACACTCCTCAAGCAACTCCAGAGACGGTACCCTCGCGAAAAAGCCGAAAACATGTTGGCCACGCTAGGCATTGAAATGGGAAAAGAATGGGAAACGTATTACTCCGCAGAAGAATATGCCGCCTCCCTGCTGACGACGACCACGGAAACACTGGGAAGAATCTACCAGCAGGAACAATCAAAACCGACTAGCGAATGATCGCAACCCGGAATCTTCGTAACAATCCTGGTGATCCCTTGCCCATGACTCCTACTGATCCCGTTCTCAGTGATTTCCACATTCAGTCCACAGACGCTGCCAATTGGTCACGAACGGCAACAGCACTGGCGACCCAACTCGAAGAGCCCTGGCGATCCGAGTTACGAGAGGAAGCCCTGTCAGCGAACAAGCTCTCGCCCAGCAAGGAAGATTATTTCCTACAGGCCGACCGACAAGGCAAAACCGTAGGAGTGGCCCGGGGATGCAGGCTACCGGGCCGGATGGCCCTGATTCGGAACCTCACGCTCCTTGACTCGGAAACTGACACAGTCGCCCAGCAAATAATCCAGACGCTTGACCGACAACTGGTATCTGCTCCAGGTTCGTTCTCCATGGTCAGCCTGCGCAACGCGGCAACCACTCAAGCAAGCTGGTTTGAATCCTGCGGATATTCGCTACTGTCGCAGGTTGAAACGGTCTGCCTACCACTAACCGAGCCCGTCACAGCCCCGAGTCCTGGCCCACTGCAATTTGTCGCCGGGGCCGAACATCGCCGAAACGAACTTGCCTGCATTATCCAGGCAACTTACCAGGCAAGCCTGGACTGTCCGAAACTCCAGCAATTTCGATCGATCGAAGATATTCTCGATAGTTATGAACACCAGGGAATCGCACCGACTGGCTGGTCATTTGTTCAGTACAAGGGTAAGACCATTGGTTGCCTGCTGATGTCTGCCTTTCCTCAGCAACTCACCTGGGAGCTGACTTACCTGGGATTGACTCCCGAGGCTCGGGGCAAGGGGTGGGGGAATCAAATCGTTCAATATGGCTGCTTTTTAGCCGCTCAACATGGCGCTGAGATGGTAATTGCTTCGGTCGACCAGGCAAATCACCCCGCTTTGAGCATCTATCATCAACGAGGCTTTATACCTATCGACCAAGCTCATATTTACGTGAAAAACAGCAGCCATGCCTGCACCAGCAACCTACGCTAGTGAGTGTCGCAAAGGGAAGGGGGGGACGTCTCACCATTGGACAGGTTTTCCACCGTTGAATCGGCTCACCGACAGAATTTTTTTCTCCCGGAAAAAGAATCAGCGAGTAACGTTTTTCAGGATAATTTCGCGGACGAACGAGAGCGCGAAAAAAAAAATGTCTGTGGGTCTGGCAGGTGGTTTGACAGGACTGCTAGCAAGCGTACAATCGGCATCCACGGTTGACAAGAAGTCAGTTTCAGTCGCTCATTCGATTGCGGCGCAGATTACCAAATCGATCGATGAACGGCCGGCTCTCTGGGCATTTTAAGGGCGTTTCCACAGGCATCAAGCCGCTTGCTGGAGCCTCTTGGCTGGAAGTCCAGGGTATGCAGACAAGGAAAGTACAGCAAGTGATTAAAAACGATAGGGAAATCGTACAAGCGGTTCGCCAAAGACTGGCGGAAAAGGTCGGACGTGAGCGTTTTGACCTTTGGTTTGGTGATCTCATCGAGTGGGATTTCGCCGATAACCGCCTGCAGATCATTGTCCCGGACCAGTTTCTCGCGGAACGGTTGCGCCGCAGTTTCCACAAGGTCCTGCAGGACGTGCTTACTGATGCTTGTCCCGGGGCAGAAGGGCTTCGATACGTGGTTTCGTCTTCGGATAAATCCGGGGCAAACTCTTCGGATAATGTGCCACAACCTTCACCGCCGACTGAAACGCATGTCTCACGAGAGCCAGAAGTCCTCCAGGCACGACCAGAGGGCCCTCAGCGTTTTGCTCGCTTTGATGATTTTGTCGTGGGACCTGGAAACCAGGTGGCCGTCACAGCTGCCGAATCGATCCCCCAACGGCTAGGGCGAGTTTCCCCCCTGTTTCTCTATGGACCATCCGGCACCGGTAAAACACATTTACTACAATCCATCTGGAAGGCATCTCGCAGCCACTTAAAGCGACAAAAGGCAGTCTTCCTAACTGCAGAACAATTCACCAGCGGCTTCCTGGAAGCGTTGCAGGGAAGTGGCTTGCCAAATTTCCGTCGCAAGAATCGCGATACCGACTTACTGTTGATTGATGACATCCAGTTCTTTATCGGAAAGCAGGCAACTCTACGCGAAGTTCATTACACCATCGACAGCCTGTTGCGCAATGGCAAGCAACTGGTTCTTGCTTCCAATCGTCCGCCAGCTGAATTATCTCAACTGGGTCCCGAGTTGATGGCACGCATGTCAGCCGGCCTTGTTTGCTGCCTGGAACCGGCCGACCTGGCAACACGTATGCAAATTGTTCGTAATTACGTGCAGGCTCGTCGATTGGAATTATCTGACGAGGTCCTCCACCTGGTCGCCAGCCGAATTCGAGGGGACGCCCGATACCTACACGGTGCCATCCATCGACTGGAAGCGATGTGGGAAGCATATCAGCAGCCGGTCAGCATCCAGATAGCGGAATCAGCTCTCGCCGACCTGTTTCATACCACACGACAGGCCGTGCACTTACCAGACATCGAAAAGGCAGTCTGCACGGTTTTCGGGTTGGATGCCAAGACGCTGCAATCCAATCGTCGCAGCAAGACGGTCAGTCACCCGCGCATGTTAGCCATGTGGCTGGCTCGCAAGTACACACGAGCAGCCTACGCCGAGATCGGCGAATTTTTTGGCCACCGTGCCCACAATACGGTTATCTCGGCTCAACAGCGGGTCAAGACCTGGTTATCCCGGGGCACCCAGATCCGCACTGCGCAGGGCGAGTGGCAGGTTGAAGACGCCGTACGACGCGTCGAAGCCTACTTGATGACTGGAAGCTAGGCGACATCAAGTCGCTTACTCTTAGCTGAGCTTGGTTTGCCCCGGTTGTGCCACGGCTGGCACTTCCACGTTGGTCCACTCATATTTCGCTGGCGCCAAACGCTGCTTCGAGTTGAACATTTGCTCACTGGTGATTTCCTGGCCGGTATAGCAAGCTTCCCGCCCCATGATCGCCATCAAGGTACTGTCCGTCATGTACTCACCGTTATTGATGGTATTACCTGAACGAATAGCAGCAAAGAGTTCCTTGTGCTCAACATCGTACATGCTGGGCTTGGCACCACGATAACGCCATGCCTCACCACCATTGGGTTCAACCGAGTTCCGGAGAATCATGGCACGTCCCTTGGTTCCCAACACATAGTCTTCCACGTTGTTCTTACAGCCGGACATTTGTCTTGTATACGAGAATGTTTTCGCGCCATTTTCCCATTCATAGCAGACGGCAAAGTGGTCAAAGACATGCCCCCACTGGTCGTCCGTACGCATCTGGCGTCCCCCCAACCCCGTGGCTTTGACCGGTCGCTTGTCGCCCATTAGCCAAAGAGCCTTATCCAGGCTATGGATGTGCTGCTCGACAATATGGTCACCCGAGAGCCAGGTAAAGTAGAGCCAGTTTCGCATCTGGTATTCCATTTCACTCCAGTTCGGCTTGCGACCACGATGCCAGAGCGTACCGGTGAGATAGTTTTCCTGGACGGCCATAATATCACCGATGGCGCCATCCTGAATCCGCTTCATTGTTTCACGGACACCGTAGTCATATCGCCAGCAAAGTCCGGAGACCAGGTTCAGGTTCTTTTCCTTGGCCTTTTTCACCGTTTCTGCGACGCTGCGCAACCCCGGTCCGTCCACGGCAACTGGCTTCTCGCAAAAGACATGCTTGCCTGCCTCGATAGCAGCCTTTAACTGCATGGGCCGAAAATGTGGAGGCGTACATAAAAGAACGACATCGACATCAGTCGCAATTAACTGCTTGTAAGCATCAAAGCCATGAAAGGTCGTTTCCGGGGTCACTGCAAACTGCTTACCTAACTGGCGTTGCAATACCTTGCTGGAATGTTCCGCACGGTCGGCGAATGCATCGGCCATGGCGGTCAACTGTACGTTGGGTTCCGCTCGCATGGCATTCACAGCAGCACCGCTTCCACGGCCACCACAACCAATCAATCCCACCTTGAGAACATCCGAACCGGCGGCATGAGCTGGCGTTGCCCAGGCGGTTGCCAGCGTACCGCCCACGACGGCCGCGGACGAGTCCTTCAGGAACCTGCGGCGATTGGCGGGTTGATTCGGGGTAGGTTGATTCATCAGTTGCTCCTCATGGATATAAACAAAAATCTCTTGATAACTATCGTTACACCGGCAGGCCGGGCTTCGGCCCATTTAACCGGGGGGGGTATCCGCTGGTTCGTTGCTGAACTGTAGTATGATAAACCGTGGCCCAATGGTTTTGCAAGTTTACTCGCTTCCAGAAGTCGCCATGAACGAGGGGCATCGCTTGTGTTTCAACGAATTCGCCTTATATAGCGAATAAACTCTGCCTCTAACGCCTCCAGGTCGCCACCAAAAACGGCCTTAAAGTCAGCTATTCGACGCTCCTCGTTGGCCGGTGTCAGCTCCGGTTGAATGACCAGCTTACGTAGGTATTCAGCATATTGCTCTTTCCGGGTGCGAAGCAGGAAATAATTCAGAGCCCAGGCCTCCGCGTAAGCATCCGCTGCCAGTTTTGGATCCTGGAACCGTTGATCGCGGGAGACCAGGGTTTGCAGGGAATCTCCAGGACGTCGAGCCAGGTACTTACGGAAATTAAAAAGGTTGACTCGATTCACTCCCCCCAGGGTTCTCCAACCCTTGGTGCTTTTCAGATCCGGCGTCTCAAAAAAAATGGCCATCCCTTCACTAACCCAGAACGGATTGTCTGTATAACGTTTTTGCAAGCCACTGTTATAGGCAAGTTGGTGCGTTGCTTCATGGACCACGGTAGCAACCGTCCGTTCCCCAGCCGGCTGGGAAAGGATCCGGTTAATATGAGCTGCAGAACTGGTTCGCTGACCTCCCCCATTGATTCCTTCTACACCTGTCAGATCATAAGCAATGGTTCGATTGGTGCGCATATTGTAGTAACCAATCGCGGCGGTAGCTGCCGTCCCCAGTTCACGGCGACTGTATTCAAGATACGACTGGCGATCCTCGAAAACCAAGGCTACCAATGGGTAATGCGGTTGGTGCAGAGTCATTCCCGCTGTTTTCCAATAGCCATAAAATGCCCGGTAAAGCCGTTCATAAAGGGCACCGCACCACTGGGCATAAGCTTTCGTCGTGTTGTAACAAATCACGAAATGAGCCGTTTTATGAATCCTAAAATCGGCTGGCATTTCTTTTAACAGCTGGGCTGCCATCTCTCCCTGCGACACGGGATCCACCTGGACGTCCAGTTTCTTGCGGCTGGAAAGCTCTTCTGGCTGAATAATCCAGAGAGTGCCGTCCCGCGACAGGAACAACAATCCTCCGTCCTGGGCTTCCAGGACAACTTCCCCACTTAGGCCTCGGGATTTACCATCCCGCTTGAGTGTGATCTGTTCCGACGCAGCAAGCTGGCAAGGCCAGCAGCCAGCACCCACCAGGCAGGTCATAACCAGCAGCAGGCCGGCAGCTCGCACCAGGTGGCAACCCAGACCAGAACGCTTAAGCGACACTTGAATATCTCCCGCTACGCATGGCACGGTTCAGCAAGTCAACAGTCACCTCTCGCGTCGACGCGAGGGCGTGGTCAGCGGCTATCGCCACCGGAGGCCCCTTCGAGTGACCATTCTTCTGTAAAGCGAGCGACATAGTGCATGATACTTGCAGCACCATTAAAACCAATAACGCGTTCATTTAAATCCATCTGTCGAGAACGAACTCGCCCGGCATCCACGTCAAATTTAATGGTGCCATGCTGCAATCGCTGAATCAACTTGGAACGAATTTTTGGGTCTTTAACCGGTGTCAACACCTGGGTTCGAACCTGGATTGTCGCAATCCCGGACTGGATTTTCTGAAACGTGTAAAGTTGTCGAGTCTGGATTCGCTTATAACGTCCCTCGGCATCAGAAATTCGAAGTTCGTCCGAAACATACCATTTCTGTCCTACCTGGACAGGGCGGCCTGGCAAGGGAATCGCTAACTCACCGATTCCCGGGTTAAAGTTTGGCTGGGCACTCTCTCGCCCCAGCACGATCCCCTGGGGACTTAACGTAATCGTCGCCAATGAGGTACCGATCGTTGCTGCTACTTTCCGGTAGAGCTCGGGAGGTTCTTCCTTGGAATCACTATCAAAACGCACCTCGGGGCGTCCTGACACTTTCTGCCACATTTTAGCCTTGTCAATGTAATGGCCAAACGTGACATTGCCCTGCTTATCGACGGCGGTAACTTTCCACCGCCGCATCGATACACTGCGAGTTTCTACCGCCTCTGCCGTTCCCTCAATCTTGGTATCCATGGAAACCAGGTGCACGACTTTCGAGAGAATCTCTTCTCCGACCACGAAATCGTACTTGAGTTCAACTGCCAAACCCGTGAGAGGCCGTGAAGGTTTCTCCAACTGCACCGAGACTGGCAGTTGAGCACGTACCGAATGCGACCAGGAAACGGCAATCACCATGGCCGTAACAAAGAGACGGGCAGTGGCAACCCAGCATGATAAAGATTGATTCATTGTGCTTCCCTGCTTGATTTCCAAATGGGTGCGTTCTATCCCTGAACTCAAAACCCATGAGCGGCCGTCGATCTAACTCTTACGACCGCGAATAATTCCTCCCCAGCCAAGCTTCTCTCGCAACGTGGCATAATCATCATGCCCGGCAACCTTGATGGTCTTGAAGCAAGGTTCAGCCCGTTGCACTCGAATCCGATCCGCTGCGGTCAATGATCCCAACACAACGCCATCTACCACAACCGAAGTTCCTTCCCGTGGCTCATGAACCGCCATCTCGTAGGTACGCTGTGCCGTATCCACGACAGGTCGAACGGTGAGAGTATGCGGACTGATGGGAACAATAACAAAGGCCTGCATATCCTGTCGCAAGATCGGTCCACCCGCTGACAGGTTGTGAGCGGTGGAACCAACCGGCGTACTGATAATAAGACCGTCGCAACTATAGGTAGTTGCCCATTCTGAGTCAACGTAGAGATCAACGTCCAACAGGGAAAAGGGAGGGCCTCCCAGGACGGCAACTTCATTTAAACCCAACTGCGTTAAACGAGGTTGACCATCTCGCTCCACGGTACACTGGAACATCAAGTGCTCCACAATCTCGCATTCTCCGTTGATCAATAACTGTAACGCGTCGTCTAAGTCAGCGGGTGAAATTGCTGCCAGAAAACCCAGCCTGCCTAAATTGACTCCCAGGACTGGCAATTGATCCATTTGCATCTGCCTGGCAGCCCGCAAGATTGCTCCGTCCCCCCCCAGGACAATGACGAGATCTGCCTCAACGCCCTGGAAGGAACGCTGCAAGGAAAAATCTTCCCAGAGAATATCCAGGTGCTTAGCCAGCACCGGCCGTAGGGCACCCAGCTGCTGGCAGACACGTTCGTCCGTTTCCGCACCTAGCAGAATGGCACGAGGGCGTACTCTTCCCTCCCTGACCCAGGCGGGTGTCTTTAACGATGCTGCTGTATCACGATTCATAACAGACAACGCCTAATTACTCGGTCAGCTTGGCATCAGAAAGTCTTCTACGTTCCGCCATTTCCTGGCAGGCATGCATGATACCCTCATCATTCAGCCCCAGGTCAGCGAGCAATTCTTCACGATCACCATGCTCAACAAATTGATCCGGAATCCCCAGTCGCTTGACATATCTCGTATCGAGCTGCTCCTGGTTCGCAAGCTCCAGTACGGCACTACCGAACCCGCCCATCAGAGCCGCCTCTTCCACCGTAATGACGAAAGGTGCGGAACGCAGAGCACGGCCAATCAAATCCTGGTCCAGCGGCTTGGCAAACCGTGCGTTAATTACGCCCACGTCCATTCCTTGCTTACGCAACTGCTCACTAGCCGCGACGCATTGCGGCAACAGCGTCCCCAGGCAAATAATCATTCCATCATCACCCCAGCGGAGGATCTCGGCCTCACCAATTCTCAAGGGAGCCTGGGGGCGTTCGATCTCCACCGCAGTAGTTTTTGGATAGCGAATACTACAAGGTTGCTCCGAACTCAAGGCAAGGTCAAGCATGGCTGGCAAATCTCGAGCATCCCCGGGGGCCATGACCACCATGTTCGGAAAAACTCTCATGTAAGCCAGGTCGTGCGTACCATGATGGGTCGGTCCATCCGGACCGGTAAGCCCCGCTCGATCAAGCATGAAAGTAACCGGCAAGCCCTGCAAGGCAACTTCCTGGAAAATCTGGTCGTAGCTGCGCTGCAGGAACGTGCTGTAAATATCAACGATGGGACGCATGCCAGACTTGGCCATACCCGCTGCAAATGCAACCGCATGCGACTCACAAATCCCGGTGTCAAAGAAACGATCCGGGAAAGAATCGCGAATCGACTCAAGCTTATTTCCCTGGCACATGGCAGCCGTCAGTACTGCCACGCGGCCGTCCTTCTCGATCTGCGAATAAATCGCCTCGCTGGCATAGTGCGTATACGTTTTACTCGAGGTCACAAGCTTGACATTGGCAACCCCGTTTTCATGTTCAAAGGCAGGAGGCGTGTGAAAGAAAGCTGGATCCTCTTCTGCCGGCTTAAAACCATGCCCTTTTTCAGTGACCACATGCAACAGCACAGGACCTTCCAGGTCCTTGACCATCTCCAGGTACTTGCGCAGCAACTGAATATTGTGTCCATCGATCGGCCCGATATATTTGAATCCCAGTTCTTCAAACAGCATGCCACCGTGCATGCCGGCCTTGACCGCCTCTTTCAGCTGCGCAAAGAATCGTTCTGCGGGATCACCGAACAGTGGCACCTTGTTTAATATCTTGCTGACATCACGTTTCAAACCCGTGTAAAGCGATCCCACACGCAACCGGTCCAGGTAAGAGCTGAGACCACCGACCCGTGGACAAATTGACATCTTGTTGTCATTGAGCACCACCAGCAGTTTCTTCTTTAACCCTCCCATGTTATTCATGGCTTCATAAACAATGCCGGAGGGAAAAGCACCATCACCGATCACAGCAACCGCTCGACGGTCCTCCTGGTCCATCAGGTCATCCGCCACTTTCATGCCAAACACGGTAGACAGACTGCAGCCTGCATGGCCGGTCATGAAGAGGTCGTATTCACTCTCCTTGGGGTTTGGATATCCCATCAGCCCATTACGGGTCCGCATCGAAGCGAACTCGTGGTAACGGCCCGTGACAAGCTTGTGTGGATAGATCTGGTGGCCCGTATCCCAGATCAGCCGGTCCCTGCGAAAATCGAACACGCTATGCAGCCCCAGGCAAAGTTCAACAACACCGAGGTTGGAAGCAAAATGGGCTGTCCGCTGATTCAGTAGGGAACAGAGCGCATCACGAATCTCATCAGCCACCTGTTTTAGCTCAGCGACCGTCATCGCATGCAGGTCTGCGGCAGATTCGATACTGGATAACAACGGATGCATCTACCTAACTATTCCTTTCCAGCACGTAATACGCCAACATCTTTAATCCCTGCGCCCGCTCTTCGAAGGGTTCCAAGGCCTCGCACGCTTCCTCGATCAAAAGTTTGGCCCTACGTTGACTTTCCTTCATCCCCAACAATCCGGGGAAGGTTAGTTTCTGGTGGTCATCGTCTTTCCCTGTTCGCTTTCCCAGGTTGTTTTCATCTCCACAGAGATCCAGCAGATCGTCTGTAATCTGGAAAGCCAACCCCAATTTTTCACCATACGTATCCAAACGCTGGTATTGTTCATCCGTTGCCCCACCCACCAGGGCGCCCAACCGCATGGAAACACGAAACATAGCCCCTGTCTTGCGTGCATGAATCGATTCCAACACTTCCAGATCCGCAGGCAAGGATTCCGCTGCCAGGTCATCCGCCTGTCCGCCAACCAGGGCACAGGCTCCGGCAGCCTGGGCCAGTTCGCTGCAACAGCGACCAACAATGGATGGCTCAGCACCACTTGCGGCCAGGACTTCAAATGCCTGGGCCAGTAGGGCATCGCCGGCCAGGATTGCCGTGGCTTCACCATACACCGTATGGCAGGTCGGTTGACCGCGCCGCAAATCATCATCATCCATGGCAGGTAAGTCATCATGTATGAGAGAATAAGTGTGTATCATTTCGACAGCGCAAGCA
>PVBE010388433.1_pt1 | contig 48041 bp, 36 predicted proteins | sample 1631181 | NCBI WGS metagenome assembly PVBE01 (sample SAMN08397723, study PRJNA350692) | Marine metagenome, whole genome shotgun sequencing project. | isolation source: water | place: Pacific Ocean | collected 2012-04
CGTCATCGGTCCCTTCAGACCAATCCATCACCCCATTCCACACAGCCCAGTTTCGGTTCTGCGCATCGGGCCAGAACTCATCCGGGTACAGCGCGGACTGCTCGGCGTATCGACGCATGCGAACCTTCTGAACCTGCCTGACCACATCTCCAGGAACCGCATCACTTATTGGCGGCACAAAGTCATCGAGCGTGCTAAGTCCAACCTGCTCAAGCCAAGTCGCGCCATATCGAGCATTCAATGCCCCGACGACGCCAATCGGATTGGCCAGACCCCGGTTGGAATCGAGCAGCGGCATGTCATGCCGCATTGAGGCATACGAGCCCGCGGTTGTACCAGCCGTTGTTCCTCCAAGACTGAACTTGCTCACGGCGCGGTGCAATGCCCGAGCCGCCTGACCGTCGGCGGTCTGATCTTGCCCGTCCACAGGCGGAACATAATTGCCTAGATTGGCCTCCTCGGCACTCACCTCATCTTGCACCTTGTAGCGAAGCAGCCCGTCGCGTGTGCTTGACTTCGTGACGTGGCCTTCGCCCATGACAAAGCGCGGTCCGGCCCGATCTGGCCGAACAATTCCACCGCGAGCCGACGAGGCAAAGTCCTCTGGGTTGGCCAGCAGTGCCTGCATGTCCTGTTCGGTCGGTTCCCCCACATCCTGCCCGTCGTAATCAACGACGTGATCATCCACACCCCAGGGCCGAGCCCAGCGTGCCCATTGCACGATTCGAGCAAAGTGCGGATGCACGACATGATGATCGAGATCCCCCGCCGATCGGAGCAGTGATGTCTTCTTCCCGCTCTCAAATCGCTGAGGACGCTGAGACATCTCTTCGCCAGTAGGACTGCTCGGATTGGTAAAGTCCGCGTCGATGCCCCATAGCAAGGGGGGGTAATACGGCGAATGTGTTTCACTCGAGGTCGCCGCAGCAGGCGGGTCATCGGTGACGGTGCCCGTAAGAAGTTTGGTCTTGTTCGTTCCGCCGCCACCTTGACCGGCAATGATGGCGGTAGGTGGCGTGAAGTTTTGTGGCCGCGGAAGACGCTCGGCGTGCATTTGATCGGTCAGCACCATGAGCAGTTCGTCATATCCATCGGCACCGACCGTTCGGTCGACCGTCACGGGCACCGCATCGAGCGCGTTGATGCGTCCATCAAGATTGGTGTCATCAGGAACACCATCGCCGCCCATAGGTCCTTCGGAGCCATCTTGGTCACCCCAGGCCATGGTCCACTGATCCGGATAGTGCAGCCGCACAAGTTCTACAGCACTGCCCCGTTCAGGAAGTGTGGGGATGCGTGCCTTAGATGTGTTGAGGTTCGGGTCCTGCAACCGCAACCGGTCGAAGATGGACCCTTCCGTGCCCGCGGTAGAGTCCGGCGTAGAGCTGCTGTCGTAGTCGTTGTTGCCGCCCCCGGACAGGCCCGCAGGTCCCGACGAGGAGAAGGTGCCGTCACTGTGTGGATGCGCCGCCCACCAGTTGGCAGGGGTATCGGGCAGGTCGATCTGATCCTGCGATGACGTATCGCCAGGAATCCCCGCAGGCCAGCCATTTGGTGGCATGAGGTGCCAGACGAGATCACCTTGATTGATCTGTATCGCGCAGCCCACGGGCCCGTTCTCCTGAATTGTGCGGAGAGTCGCGACATCACCAAACACTTGGTCGGCTGGCCCATGTGTCGAGGTCGCGTTGTGCACATCGAGGAAGTCGAGCCACCGCTCCGCTTCGAGTGTGCGATAGCCCGACTGCCCATCATCGGGAGTGGGCGTCCACGCAGGCTCGCCATTGAATGGCGATGGTGGCGCAAAGTCCGTATCGAAGCCAGGCATGCCATCGACACCGTTCATCACGATGGTCAACGCATAGGGCTTGTCACCAGTAGATGGTGGCAGCACCCACGTGTGATCTGTCGGGATTGATTCACCCGATGACATGTATGAGCCTGGTCGCAACACGTATTGACGCCCCTGGCGGTCGACGGACACGCCCTCTTCCGATGGCAACAAATCGAACTGCGCCATGGCCCCACTTTCCGGGTTGAAGCGATCGGCGGTCACCAGACGCAATCGATACTGAGGCAAGCCGCGTTCAACAAGCACGATGGGGACGTCAAATGGATTCAGCAACTGCACCGCCAAAACCGTACGAGGACGAACTGGCGGCATATAGTCAGCCAACTCAAGCGTCGTGCCGCCATACACAGCCGCCTTGGTCCTCTCAAACTCGTCGTCGTCGTCATCCACATAGGCCGTGAGCATGGTCCAGTCATTGGAATCCGTATAGCCCACGGTGTTGACATCATTGGTTGGCTCGCCAGGAATCCGCCACGGCCTGGCGACGTGCGCAACGAAGACTTCGCCGATGACTGGCTGGGGTTCGGCGGGCAGCACGGTAATGCGAGGATCCCAACTGTCCTTGACGATGTCTGCCGCAGCAACATGCTCGTAGTAAGGATCAGGACCCAAACCGTTGTCCAGTGTGCCGTCACCATCAAGATCAACCTTCACCGCGCCCATCGTGCTGGCATCGTCCGGAGGAAACGTCGAGATGGTATCCGTCGCCCGCTGTATGGCCACACGAGAGGTGTACCCTCCATCGGCCCACTGGAACATGTCCGCTAGGTTGTCACCCTGAGCATCATCATCCAGATCCGTCGACAGCGTCAACGCTGTGTCGGTATCTGGGATGTACCCAAGCGGAAAGAATGGCAGTGACACAGCGCCCGATGGGCGAATGCCCGGGAGCGTGGAGAATGGGCCTTGGGCGGTCGCATCACCGCTCCGCCCGGCCGGATACGGACCCTCGGGCAAGAACGGCTCCATTTGCCGGCGAAGATTAGCAGCCATCGCTGCGGCCGACAGTCGCGTCTTTTCCCATGCTTGATCGCCGGGGCCATACAAACTGCTTCGATCACCCGTTCGAATCGATTCCCAACTCCCCGATCGCTCATCGATCGCGCTGGGGCTGCCCCCTGTCAAGCCGAGCATGAGCCCATACCCAACGCGACCAGGGCGTCGACGCCAGTAGAAGTCGGGGTCTGTCGATCTTCGAATCAACCGATCATGCAGGTCGAGTCGTCGGTACGCCCCCGCCGCCGAGAACCCGACGGTGCGAGTAGTTGTGGGCGCTTCACGAAGATCGATCTTGGTACGCATCTGATCAACCAAGCCGTCAAGAAGAAGCAAGCGGTCTTCGGTGGAGAGGTCTATGATGTCTTGCCCGTCACCAGCAGACGAGTGATCGCTGAACATCCACAGCGGTGGTACCGAGAGTCGCTGATCCGCTCGAAGATGCGGCGCGAGCAGGTCGTTGCGAGCACCGCTGATCGTTGTCAGGCGATGCCGAAGATCGGCCCCCAACTGACGAAGCGTCAGTTGTTCGCCGTCTTCGGAGGACTCGGTCCGTTCGATGTTGCCACGAAGAATGTTCTCATAGCTGTTCCACTCGGTGGACATGCCACCCACGGCCCGTTCCAAACGGCTGTAGAGCCACGGCATGTTCTGTGATTCATACGCACGCAACTCAAACTCATCGCTGAGCGTAAATGGCGTGAACACGCCTTGTGGGCTTCCGGGTTGCGAGACACCGGTCTGGTAGTAGAACGTGCGGTTCTCGCGATCGTTGACATCGGGCGGGCCATCGCCTCCCCACGAGCCGTCCGGGAAGGCCATGTGATCACGAATGCCAAGGGCGCCCAGCAGGTTGGATGTCCAATTGGACGGCTCTTGCCAGCGTTCGCTGTGCCAGCCGAACCGTTCGGGCTCACCGTAGTAGGGCGCGAGTTGTTGGTTGTAGTCCGCCCAGACCGAGTGCACCGCTGGCCAACCATCATTGGTTTGTAAGCCACGCTGCAATGCGTCTTGATGGTGATCGGCGTCAAAGAAACCGATATTCCACGTTGGCTGACCAATGGGCGCGATGACATCGTCGTTGGAACCAAAGGGTGCGTAATTCTGCCCAACCAGCGCCAAATCCGCTGGCGTCAGGCCGCGTGTTCCTTCAAAGTCCCAGCGAGTGCCGAGACCCTCGACGCTGTCGGAACCGAACCCACGCGTGCCAGCATTGACATTGAGTCGGCCGCTGTTGTCGGTCACCGACATGGCTACGAGTTGTCGCGTTCCGTCGGCGCCGATCTCGGGTGAGAGGAACCAGAACGCATCGGTGTTTCCATCGCCGTCGCTGTCGGCCAGCACCCGTGACACGAGATGCCTCAGTGTGCCGGAGTCATATTCATCGTCGGCCTGCTCCCCGGGCTCATGATGAATGCCATTGCCGTTGATGTCCGACAGGTCATAGAGATTGGGCGGCAGCAACATGCCACTGCCCTGCTCGGCCAGTCGAGTCGCCTCGCGGTAGCCCAGCGGCGTAAACCAGTTCTGCCAGCGGTCCCAGAAATCCCAGTGCGAGTTCGCCCAATTGCCGTCCGCCAGACTCAAACGCGTGTCATCGGGATAGAGCGGCGTCGTTGGATTTCCAGGCGACATGGCCGTACCGCCAAGATCGGAATCAATCGGTTCAAGATTGTTAGCAATGTTTGGGTTGTCCGTGGCATACCCACTCAAACGGTAGTCGGTGGTGCCGCCAAAGCCCGACTCGCGATAGGTCGGCATCATCGCAGGCCACTGCTCGACGGGCAGGTCGAGGCGATCGAGCAAGCCACCGTAATAGGTGTAGCCATCCACCCACGCACCGTTGCCCGGCGCCCCATCGGGATAGCGTGAGGTCCTCGCGCCCGTCACATCAGCGATGTCGGTACACATCTTCCATCCATTCCACGACGTGCCGGGGAAGGATAAGTGCCGCCAGTGCGTAGGCACATCGGCCTGACGCTGGGACAAGGCCGTCGTGGGCGTGTCGGGCAGTTGCGTCGGGTCATTGAACATGTCCTGCTGGTTGCTCAGTGGGCGGCTGGCCGAACGCTGGGGTTCCAAGTCGCGAAGCCATCGTGTATCGGATACACCCGGGCCACCAAGCGGGTTTTCCTGAGGCGAGAGAATGATGTTCGATGAGTCGATGTCGGCGCCGGTCCACTCGTCGCCAGCAAAGAGTGGGTACTGATCACCGTCCGGACCTGTGACCATTGGCCAGCTCCAGACCTCGGGCTCGAGCGTATAGCCCTGATCCCGAACCATTTCGCGAAGACGCCCTGGACGCAGTGGCCACGTCAACCAGTCAGGGGGGTTGGTCCACGCGATGGTTTCTGAGGGCGCGTAATTCCATGCGAAGGTGGTATCGACATCGTGCCGCGTCGCATCGGGGCTGGGCGGAAGTCGCCGGGCTTCCTCGACGGGACGCGTGCGAGCGTCGCCGAGCAAGGGGTCATTTGGGTCGTAGTCGATTGGGCGAGTGAACAGGCTGCCCGCAATCTCTGAAGCGACCGATCGAGCGGCCGACTCAACGAGCCGGTCACGCTCGGCTACCTGGCGGGCAGCTTTGGCGCTGGTGCGAATGCCGCGAGCACGGGTCAAGAAGACCGTGGCCATCAGCACCATCAACACCAACAATGCGGCCACGAGTACCAATGCATTGCCCCGTCGGCCCGATCGTGCTTTCATTGTGTGGCCTCGCATCATGATCCCATGTCCGTCCGCTTTGGAAGCGGCACCACAAATTGCAGTGTCTTTCCTTGCTCGAGCGCGCCCGCGGGGTCGTGCAGCGTCAAGGTGAATCGCAGCGCTGTCGGCCACGGCGTGAACGATGGATCTGGATCACGCAGACCGTCGCCATCGAGGTCTCGCTGCATCAAGGGTGCGGAATGATTCGGGCCGAACAGGGCCCAGTACTGATGGATTTGTGGGTTGTCGCCAAATCCAAACTCTTTCCACATCTCGTCGATCGCGGTGTGGTGGTTGAATTGATCGGACACATCTCCCCCACCGGTCCACCAGTCGACCAGCGAAGGACTCGACACGGTGACCCTTCGATTGGTTGAGCCCGGTGGGCCGTCTGTGTAGACGTACAACTGATCCGGCGCGTGCGCGACGGCCAGTTGTCCAAGCGTTGTCACACGGCGATCAAATTGTGGCGCGTTGTGCATGGCGTCCGCATCATTGGGGTCGGTTGGATCGATGCCATCACCATCGGTCGTCGAGGGCATGCCCATCCAAGGACGCTCGCCAGCGTGGAGACCTCCGTCGATGACACCACCTTGGTCTGGATCGGAATAGACGCTCTGATTGCTGCTCGTGTTCGCCGGATCGTACGGATCGGCCGAAAATCCAACCCACTGCACCGGCCGGCGGCTTCCAGCCCCCTCATCTTTCAGCGTATCGACCTCACCGACACCTTGATCCCAGGTCCACTCGACCTTGAAGTCCGAAACACCAGAGCCAATCACGTTGCGAGTGAGCATCTGGTCGAATCGGCCCGGACCTGGTGGCGTGCGTTCGGCCCGAGGCCACGAAAAGAGGCTCTTGATGAGGTCGTACTGGTCGCCATTGCCCGGAAGAACGCTCGCGTCGAGAACCTCATGCGTGCCGTCGGGGTTGTCGCGGCCTGCTCGCCACGGTCGGCGAGCAAGGTTGTACTGGGGCGATCCGGGGGACCGGGAGATCAACAATGCTTCGCGGATGTCTCCAAGCGAAGACGCGGCCAGATCAATGCGGCCGTAATCGATGACCGGCGCGCGGGGAGAGAACCCACCGTTCGAAGACGATGTGCGTCGTGGATCGAATGGGAACACCGTTTCCTGGGCCAACGCGTCATTCTGGTACACCCGCTTCTGCCGTGCATCGGGCGCTTGGGTGTCGTCATCGCCTAGTGGCACGAGCGATCGTGACAACAGCCAGTGCTTGGCCTCGGGTTGCGTGCCGCGAATCTCAGGACCGTCGGTCTGCTCGTACAGACCATCCGCGCCGCCACCGGACCCCAAGTAGTAGGTCGTGAACTTGGTCTGAAGCGGGCCGCCAAAGGCCCCATTGACGTTGGCGTGGTGAAAGGGCACCAGCGGCGTTTCGGCCATCAGACCGTTGCCGTCTCGGTGGTGGGTGTAGTCCACATCATGACCGGTGCGAAGCGGCTGCGCCGGCGTGCCTGGGTCATCGGGTGTTGTGGGCGCGTAGGGCCGCAACTCAGGAAACTGCAGCGCGTGTCCGTATCGAACCAAGCCTGCCCCACCGATGGTTTTGGGCACCATATTTTCCCATTGCCAGTTGGACCCATAGGCCTGACTGGCCTCGGACCCTTCGACAAAGAAGACCAGCTGGTCGCACCGGATCGGGGCGCTCGGGGGCAGCGCAGGATTGATCAGCCCCGGTCGCGTACCACTGCCACTGAACCGCTTGCGGTTGTAATTGTTTGGGACCGACAGACTGTGAATACCCAGCACGCCATCGCGAGAGAGCCTGGCCATGTCATCAGCAATCTGACGCCGAATCGCTGCTGACTCAATCAGCACGTCGCCCGATGCTTCGGCCGCCGAGGCCACCTTGGAAGCGGACTGGAAGATCTGTCCGCATACCAGCACGATGGCCATGAGTACGGCTACCGAGACGAGGATCTCGATGAGCGTAAAGCCGCGTTTTGCAGTGGGGTCGCGACGCATCATAGATCCTCCACCGACACGTAGATGGGTTCCAACTCGTAACGGAAGCCATTGGCCTCAACGACCGGTGGGATATACCAGATGGTGTCGACGACTGGTGGGTCGTCGTTGAATCGACCCAACGGATTGCCCTGCGCTGTCCACGGATCAAGATCCGGTTCATCGCCGTTGAAGATCTCGTTGTAGCCAAAATCACGGACCAAGCCAGTGGGCCAGTCCATGCCAGCGTTTCCAACGAACATGACCGACGCAGGAAGGGCCCTGGCCGCAGAGAACCGTCGCATGTCATCGGCGCGGCCGTCACCGTCTTCATCACTGAAGTCCGTTGCTGCGGTTACGGCCGGCTGTGGAATTGGTGCCGACAAGACCACTGGCACTTCAAGGTCGTTGGCGCTTCGCCCAGCAGTGACGCGATGGATGCCGCCATTCTGGTCAAGCAACCACTGGCCGCGGTGCTGCCAACCAGCCTCGGGCGCGTGAATATCAGGAGTCGTCGTGGGAAGTCCAGGAAGGCCCGCAAGCGTGCCCGGATCGCCGCCTGGCTCGAAGAAGGACTCGTCACCAACTAGCCCGGCCGCCCAGCCTGGGTAGTTCGGGGGCGCCACATCGGCAATGGACAGCCGATAGGGCACCGCGGGCATGGAGGTGCCGTTGTCATTCACAACCGCCTGAGCCGTCCAACGAGGGGACGAGAGGCTTTCGCGTTTGACGCGATACACAAAGATGGCCGCTTGTACGCGGTCACGGCCAACGCGGCGGAAGGCGCAGTCCCAGAAGTACCGGGGCACACCGTCGGCACCAGATCCAGGCGGCCACGCTCGCTCTGATTCGTGAATAAAGATTCGCGGCGGGCCATTCTGATGGCGGAGTCGATTGAATGGGATCCCAATCAATTCCGGTTCGGCCCCAAGATCGTTGTATGGATCAAATGACAGGAATCGCTGCCAGAACGCCCCCTGCCCGCTGATCGGAGCGGTGTGTTCGCCAACAGTGGTCGCTACGGCACTCTCGCCCTGGGGGCCAAACTCGGTGCCTGTGGCATTGAAGATGTCCACGGCGCCTTCGAGCGTTTGATCGGTGCACTCGGTAATCAGCGCGGGGCGAAGCCATGGCCACGCTTGGGGCTGCAACCAAGCAGCAGGATGTAAATCGGCATCGGCATCTAACGCCACGCGGGCCAACATCTGGGCTTGGGTAACATTGCCGTTGGCTTGGCCGCTCCACGTCACAAAGTCCCACCAACTCCCAAAGTCCTCTGGATCGAGCCGGTCTCGCAGCAGCCCGATGGCCCAGTCGGCGACCACAGGACCGTTGAATTCGTCCTCGCTGCGCTGCTGCAACACGATGCCCGCAGGAAAGAGCGCCGCGATGCTGACCAGGCCAATGCCCAAGATAAAGATCGCCATCAACAGTTCGATCAGGGAGAACCCGCGAACCATGCCACGTGGTGCCCGTAACTTCATCGGTCAGATGCCTCCAGCGCCACGCCGGTGAAGCGATTGAAGTGCAATTGCCTTGCCGTCTCATCGATGTATTCAGTCAGATCACGCCCCCGGCGACCACCGCCTGCCCGACTCCGTGGCCACCGACTGGTATCCAATTCTTCACGTGCCGTCTTTTCATCGAAAACGGCCAGGTACGGCCCCACCGCAATGAATGGTTCGTCCTTGAGCCCGTGATGGCACAGCGGCAATTCTTCGTCAATCAGGCACATCGCTTCCGCCCAATCGCCATTGGTCTCACGCTTGGTCAGGAGCCAACATCCGTCCGATGGCGCAAACGTATCCATGTCGGATGGATCGTTTCCGTAGTAGTCGGTGCCTCGCATGTTCTGAGCACCGTTGGCGTCAAAGTCCACCCACAGGAACTCGGCGTCCAACTCGCCCACCATCGTGATGGGCGCACCGTCGCGGCCAAAGAGCACGCCGGGAATCACGCCTGGCGCTTCGGGGATGAGTGTCGTGAGATTAGATGTCGCGAAGTACTGGAAGTCACCGCCATAGACCATTGATCCACTGTGATCTTCCTGCAAATTGAACCGGTGTGCCGGAACCGCCACGCCATTGCCTCTGGGCAGCAGCACTTGCTGACCATCGGCCAGGGGTAGAAATCTCGCCACGCGGCGTTGGTCACCGAGCCGTTTCCAATGTTGCACGTCGCCCGCAGGCTGAGCCAAGAAGGCTTGGACGCGACTGACCTCGCCTTCCTTCACCGCCCGGAAGCCAACAAGGGTGGTGCTTCCATCGAGCATTGCCCGCTCACGACCAACCGAAAGCATGGACTTGACCGCTTCGATCGCGCCGGCCCGACGGACATCCCCGGCGATCGCCTGATACGACGCGATCGTCGAAATGCCCAAGACCGCGATGATGGACACCACGGCAAGCAGTTCGATGAGCGTAAAGGCCGATCGCTGCGACGAGTTGGGCGATCGGGTCACCATGTCTGCACCTCATACGAATAGAGGTTGTCGCGAGTTCGCTCGAACCGAACGCCCTGTGCATCTGGCTCAAATGGTTCCGTGCTCCGCTGGGTCTGCCCGACATAGCCGTACCGCCGGTCGGGGCCGGAACTCATGAAGTAGGTCCGCCGACCTTGGGCAGGCCCAAAGGCTCGCTCCTCGAAGGTTCGAATGGTGTCGTCCTTGTCGAAGCGTGATTCGCCTGTGAGTTCACTGTCGTTGGTATTGAAGTCCTTATTGCCGGTGTACCAGTCGCGACCAGGAAACACCACGACAATCGGCCGGCCCCACGCGTCGGCGAGGTAGCGGTCGTCGTATTCCGGATCGTCGTTCGTGGGGTTCGGATCGACCCAAGCCGCGGGCGAAATCTTCGCCAGAATATCACGGCACGACTCGATGTTCCGCATGCGATCGAGCATGCGATCGATGAGCCTTTCGCCGGCGCGATTGGCCACGGCCGTCTCCCAACTGGCGAAGTCATCGGGCGTCGTATCAAAGTCCTCCAAGAACCCCACTCCGTCGGCATTGGTTTGTCCATACACCGCAACAGAAATGTCATAATTACTCACGCCAGCCAGTGGGCGATCGTCAGAGATCAAGGTGTCGTTGGGTCCGTCCCCGTGCCCATACGTCATCCGCCTGGCCGTGTGTTGTTCGTACTCGGTCAGTGCCGCGTCCAGCAGCACCAGCGTGTCGAGCGTCTTACGACGATCCGCCGACTCAAGCACGGCCGAGCCAATGGACAACGTCATCGCAGCCAAGATGCCGATGATGACAATGGCCACCATCAACTCAATGAGCGTGAAACCCATTGGCCGCGTGTGGCGATTCGTGTGCATTCCAGTGCCGATGTGGTTCATCGTCCGATCTCCACGATGTTGTCGGAGTTGGCTTCTTCAGTGGCAGTCACTTGCTGACTGTCACGAGGACGCCCAAGCCAGTTCACCGAGACGCCATCGTCGTACCACGACTCGCTGCCACCATCAGAGTGGTCGCCAATCCAATTGGTCAATGCCGAGATGGGCAAGCCCGGTTCGTCGCGTCGCGACCAGTCGTAGATACGACGGTTGGCTCCCGACGACACAAAGCCGAACCGAGCAGACGTCAGTGTGGAACTGGACGTTGGATCGCCGCGAAATTCGGTATCGGCCCCGCCGGGGCTGAAGTCCCCCCACTTGACGCCGTTCATGTCGGAGAACCAGTAATTCACCGACTCTCCGGTCTGGACTTCCCAAGGCCTGAGCACAAAGACCTCGGCCATTGATGGCGTGTACCGCCACGTCCCGGCTGTGGAATCTTGGGGTGGTTGATACCCGGCGGGATAGGTGCCCCCGGGACTTCCCGGAGGATGGTTGATGCGGTAGTAGCGAATGGGCGAACCCCATGCGTCGACGATGACCTTGGGGGCGTCCTGCACAAATTGCGGATCGCTCGGAAAGTACACCGCCGGCTGCCCTGTGGATGGGTCCACCGATCCATCCCAACGTGCGTTGTCGATATCCCAGCCCAAGGCACCGAGCATGTCGGGATCATCCAGTTCTAAATACGGACCCATCACTTCGCCCCGAGCACCGCTGGTGCGTGGGCGTCGGTCAGACAGTTCTGGTCGGCCAGAGGTGCCGCCATCGTTGAATGATGCGTCCCACCAACCATCTTCACCGGGCGCACGAAGTCCTAAACCGTCGTGCCCGTCCTGCGCTTCGCTTCCAGTGCCAAGCAAGTACTCCGCAGGCGATGTGTACGAGTACCGGCCCTGAATAACCTCGAGGTACTTGGGGTATCCGCCCGAACCCAACCCGCGAGTTGGTTCAACGGCAGGAATACCAGCGCGGTCATTGTCCAGAAGCGGCGGCAAGTAGCCTGCATCTGCTTCGAATCGCGTCACAGCCTGACCCATGGCCGTCATGCGCATGGCTGTGGTCGACCGCATCGCACCTTGCCTTGCAGCGCCTGCAGCAACCACCATCAAGCCAATCAGGATCACGATGATGCCAATCGTGACGAGAATTTCGATGAGTGTGAATCCGTGACGGCCTCGCATCGATCAGCCCTCCGACACCGACTGGATCATCTTGACCAGCGGCAGGAACAATGCCAACACGATCGTGCCGACAATGCCACCAAGGACCACAATGAGCATTGGTTCCAAAAGACTCAGCAGCGACTGCACGGCCACGTCGACTTCTTCGTCGTAGTTGTCGGCAATCTTCATGAGCATGACGTCCATATCGCCGGTTTCTTCGCCGACGTCGATCATGTTGACAACAATCGAATCGCACACCTTCGACTCACGAAGCGGTGTGGCAAAGGGTTCGCCTTCACGAATTGAATCATGCACTCGCTGTAACGCTCGCTCAAACACCCAGTTGCCGCACGTGTCACGCGTAATATTGATCGCTTCGAGAATTGGCACGCCGGCGGCCACGAGCGTTCCGAGTGTTCGCGTAAATCTCGCCACGGTCGTTTTCTCAGCAAGTTCGCCGACGACGGGAATCTTCAGTACCAGCCAGTCAAACATGGCCCGCCCAAATTTGGTCCTGCGAAGTAATTTGAACAGCGCAAACAAAACAAAGGGCGACGCGAACACAATCGCCCATCCAGGAATTGTCTGCCCAGGCTGTCCGCCGGCCACCCATTCACTGGCCGCGATCAGGAAGTTGGTCAGGCCCGGTAGTTCGATATCAAAGTCCTGGAAGATCGCCTGGAACTTTGGAATGACAAAGTACATGATGCCCGTCACAATCAACACCGCGATGATGATGACTACGATCGGATAGATCATCGCGCCCTTGATGCGTGCGCGAAGCCGGGCGGCCTTCTCCATGAAGTTGGCCAGACGCTGGAGGATGATGTCGAGCACACCACCGACTTCACCTGCGGCCACCATCTTGCAATAGAGACGGTCAAACCCCTTGGGGTGCTTGGCAAAGGAATCCGAGAGCGTAGAGCCTGACTCAACGTCCTCAACGACCGACCCGAGAATTGATTTGAGTTTGCCTGGCTTTTGCTGCTGCTCGAGAATCTGCAACGATCGCAGCAGCGGAAGACCGGCGTCCTGAAGTGTGGAGAGTTGGCGTGTGAACTGCGTGAGCAGTTTGACTTTCACGCCACCGATGGACGGAATCGCTAGGTTGATTCCACCCTTGCCTTCCTTCTTGCCCTTGGCAGACTTTTGCTTCCCCCCGCCCTTTTTGCCCGTCTTTTTGGCCTTCTTCTTGGACGCACCCTTGCCCTTCTTGGACAATCGCCCCCCAGACTTACCACTTCCCTCGTCCTGCGTCACCGAGGTGGGGAACAGCCCTTGGCCGCGAATCTCCTGAATCGCGTCCTCACTGGTTTCCGCCTCGACCTTGCCGGTCTTTGGCGTTCCGCTAGAGTCAAGTGCTTCGTACTGATAGATCGCCATGAATTAGGCAGACCGGGCATCAGGCCCGTTCACTCCTCGCTGATCGTTTCTCGCATGACTTCGTCAATGGTGGTCCGACCGTCGTAAATCGAAAGCAGCCCCGATTCCCGCAGTGTCCGCATGCCCCTCCGGCGACACTCTGTACGCAGCACTGCAGTCGAGGCCTGACTCATGATGAGTTCCCGCAGCGTGTCGTCCATAATCAACAATTCAAAGAGCGCCAGCCGCCCCTTGTAGCCGCTTCCATTACAGGTATCGCAGCCTCGTCCCCGGAAAAAGGTGCGTCCGACCACGTCTTCGGGACGCAACTCCACTTCCATGAGTTCAGCCACGCTGGGCTCGTATTCTTCCTTGCACTTCTGACAGATTCGACGCACCAATCGCTGGGCCACAATCGCCTCCACCGTAGCGGTGATAAGGAATGACTCGACGCCAAGGTCAACCATTCGCAGCACCGTCGATGGCGCATCATTTGTGTGGAGCGTCGAGAACACCAAGTGTCCCGTGAGCGCCGCCTGAATTGCGATCTGCGCCGTTTCCAAGTCACGGATTTCGCCGATCAGAATGGTGTCGGGGTCCTGCCGCAGGAATGACCGAAGCAAGCGTGCGAAGGTGAGTTCCTGATCGGTATTGACCTGGCACTGCACCAAACCATCGATGTCGTATTCAACTGGATCTTCGGCCGTGAGAATCTTGGTGTCCGGATCGTTCAGTTCGCTCAGCGCCGCATACAACGTGGTTGTCTTACCCGAACCAGTCGGCCCGGTAATCAGAAGCACGCCATTGGGCTTGTGAATGAGTTCACTCATCGTTTCGAACTCATCGTCTCGCAGACCGATGCGATCGAGGCTCAACTCAACCGTGCTCCGGTCAAGCACACGCATCACCACAGATTCGCCAAACATGGTTGGCAGCACCGAGACACGAAGATCGATCGGGTTGGCTGCAACGGTCAGTTCAATACGCCCGTCCTGTGGAAGTCGCCGCTCAGCAATATCTAGATTGGCCATGACCTTGATTCGCGACACGATGGGTAGCGCCAAGTGCGGTGGAGGCGGAACCATTTCGTACAGCACACCGTCGATGCGGTACCGCATCTTGAATTCATCTTCAAATGGTTCAAAGTGAATGTCGGAAGCCTGATCCTTGATGGCCTGAAGCAGCACCAAGTTGAGGAGTTTGACCACCGCATTGTCTTCGGTTGCAGACGTAAGCTGTTCAAGATCGATCGACTCGCCACGTCCCTCAAAGGCCGCCAGCGTGTCGGACTCCCCAAGTTCACTCATCACGTCGAGCATCGTCGAACCAGTCGCCGACGAGTACATCTTGTCCAACGCCTTGTCCAGAGCATCGGCCGGGCACACCACGGCTTTGACCTTGAAGCCCATCAACAGACGAAGGTCGTCCACCGCGCGGAAGTTGTCCGCGGATTTCATGGCAATGGTGAGATGCTTCCGCTGGGCGTCAAACGCAACAGGCACGATCTGATAGGTCCTGGCAGTCTCAGCGGGTAGGTGCTCGATCAGGGACTCATCAACCGATTCAGGATCCAGTTCAATGAAGTCAAGGCCGATCTGGCCAGCCAAGACCTGCACCACATCCTGCTCGGTGATTTTGCCCATCTCGATGAGAATCTCACCGACCTTGGCTCGCTCCCCCTTCTCTTTCCGCTTTCGCTGGATCGCCAGCGCTTCGTGGACTTCCTCGCGGGTCAACTTCTTGAGTTTGACCAGAATCCGACCAAATCGGCGACCTTTGAGTTCAGTCGCAGCCGAACCATCGCTCTTGCCACGCCGGGTAGTACGTCGCGCCGAATCTGGTGTTTTAGGAGTCTGTTGCGGTGCCTGTGCCATGAACTGGAGGGCTCCCTGCCGGTGTTCCCCACCCGCACACCGCCGTGGCTATGGGCCCAAAGCCCCGCCAATCAAGACGATGGACATATACCACTATGGCACCCATCCAAGCCGCCGTCAAGTGTCCGTGCGCAATTCAATGCTTTGCGACATAGCACAAAAGCAATGATTTAGGTCGTTGTGGCCGTATTGTCGCTTTGGTCCAATTCGGTCCGGCCGACCGTCTTGCCCATCCGGTGGACACGATTGGTCAGTTCAGCGGGGTCCCGGGCCCGGTCAATCATGTCCTCAGCAGAAATCATGCCCTTCTCATAGAGCGACCAAAGGTGGTCATCGAGCAGTTGCATTCCGAATTTACGGCCCGTCTGAATAGCTGAATCGATCCGGAAGGTCTTGTTTTCACGAATGAGGTTGGCAATGGCCGGAGTCACGACCAGGAACTCGTAGGAGGCGACCCGCCCGGGCTTATCGGCTCGAGGGAGCAGAGCCTGCGAAAGCACCGCCAAAAGCGTGACCGAGAGTTGGACCCGGATCTGCTCCTGCTGGTTGGTCGGAAAGGCGTCGATGATTCGGTTAATCGTGCCTGAGGCACCGCTGGTATGCAAGGTCGCGAAGACCAAGTGCCCCGTCTCGGCCGCCTGAATGGCCGCCTCAATGGTTTCGAGGTCACGCATTTCGCCCACGAGAATCACATCAGGATCCATACGCAGCACGCGGCGGAGTGCCTCAGAGAACGTGGGCACATCCACGCCGACCTCACGCTGGTTGACGACCGACTTCTTGTGGTAGTGGTAGTACTCGATCGGATCCTCGACCGTCACAATGTGGCGATCGAGTGTCTGGTTGATGTGGTCAATCATCGTGGCCAAACTTGTCGTCTTGCCCGAACCGGTCGGGCCGGTGACCACAAACAAACCACGTGGACGGCGAATGAGTTCCCGAACAATTTCAGGCAGGCCAATTTCGTCAAAGGTCAGCAGTTGGCTTGGAATGAGACGCAGCACAATGCTGACATTGCCGCGTTGCCGGAATACCGACACACGAAAGCGAGCCTGATCGCCATAGGCAAAGCCAAAGTCAGTGCCGCCGTGCTCTTGCAACTCTTGCTGGCACCGCTCAGGGGTAATGGACTTCATCAACGCCACAGTGTCTTCGGGCTCAAGCACTTTGGTATCGAGACTGCGCAGTCGACCTCCAAGCCGAAGCGTTGGCTTGCGGCCTACGGAGATGTGGAGATCTGACGCGTCTTGTCGGATCACCGTGTCAAGCAGTCGATCGATCTGAATCGTTGACATGCCGTGTTCAAACGCCTCGATGGGCGTCATTGCCTCCTGCTGCGTGACTGCCTGCAAAGACAGCCACTAGTACCAAAACCTACTCGGAGTCCATATTGGACGTGAGCAGGGTATCGGCTTGAGCGAACCGAGCGATTTCCTCGGTGGTCGTCACGCCCTTGAGAATCTTCAATTTGCCGTCGCCGAGCAAACTTCGCATGCCAGCACGAATGGCCGACTGCCGCATTTCCGACACCGGTGCCCGCGCAAAGGCCATTTCCCGCAGTTCGGTGGTCAGCTGCATGAGCTCAAAAATGGCCTTTCGGCCCCGGAAACCCACGCCGCCGCACGCAGAACAGCCAACACTTCGGAGCGCCTTGCCCTCCGCTTCAATTGGATCGATGTCGACCAAGCGAAGCAGTCGCGGATCCGGATCCGGGTCCGGCTCGCTGCACTTGGGACACAGCACGCGAATCAGCCGCTGGGCCATGACAGCCTGAATCGAACTGGCTGCTAAGTAGGGCTTCACGCCCATGTCGACCAGCCTGGTCAAGGCTGAGGGCGCATCGTTGGTATGCAAGGTGGAGAAGACCAAGTGACCAGTCAACGCTGCCTGAATGGCAATATCCGCGACCACCCGGTCACGAATTTCGCCAATGAGGACGATATTGGGCGCTTGCCGCAGCATCGATCGAAGAATGGCTGGGAACGTCAACCCAATTGAATCGTTGACCTGACACTGGTTGATGCCAGCGAAGCTGTATTCAACCGGATCCTCAGCCGTAATGATTTTGCGATCAGGCCGGTTCAGCACATCCAAGGCCGAGTACAGGGTCGTCGTCTTTCCCGAACCGGTCGGGCCAGTCACGAGAAAGATGCCGTTTGGCCGACGAATGATTTTGTTGAAGGTATCGAGGTGATCCTGCTCGAAGCCTAAGTTGATCAGTCCGATGCGCACCGAGTCAGGACGCAACACCCGCAGCACGATGGATTCACCGTAATACGCAGGGCAGCAACTAACACGGAAGTCCACCATGACGTCATCAATTTTCATCTTGATGCGACCATCTTGAGGAATGCGTTTTTCGGCGATATTGACTCCCGCCATCAGTTTGAGGCGGGCGAGCAGCGCCGCTTGCATGCGCTTTGGCAAGTTATCTCGAACGTGGCACACACCGTCAATGCGATATCGCAACACGACGCGGTCAGCCATGGGCTCCACATGAATATCAGATGCGCGGCCCCGCACCGCTTCGGTGATGAGTTTGTTGACGAGTTTGACAATCGGGGCGTCATCGCCCTCGCCACTGATGTCAACCGACGCATCAACGCTTCTGTCAACACTACGATCGACCGACATATCGATGGACTCGGTGACGAGCGAATCGGCCGCCACAACTCGGCCGCTTCCGAGTTGCTCGTCGATGTAGCCCTTGAGCGCGCTGCGTGGCGCAACCACCGTGTCGATCTCGGCCTTGAGTCGGAATCGCAACAGGTCGAGCAGTTCCAGATCCATCGGATCGTGCATCAACAACTTCATCCGACCACCCGAGACGCTGCACGGCAGCACCAGATGCTTACGGATGACGTTCTTGGGCGCCGCGTCTAAATCGATGTCAGCGAGATCTTCCGGGGACGATAGAGCGTTGAACTCCATCCCGAACTGTTCAGCCAAGGCCCGGGATACTTCGACATCGCTGCACGCCCCAGACTCGATGAGACATTCGCCCAGTCGCTTGCCGCTGCCTTTGACCAGAACCAGCCCCGCGTCCAACTGTTCGTTGGTAATCGCTTCGGCTTCGATGAGGATTTCACCGAGTCTGCGACGGGCTTTTGAGGGTTTCCTGGCCATGGCGTTGAGTAAGAGCTCCTGAGAAGGGACGCATGCGAAACTGGCATCGTATCGGGTGACGGTACCCTAGTGCCGGCCCATGCCCATTGAACTTCTCCTAACCGCCGGACCGACCCGCGAACCGATCGACCATGTTCGGTTTCTATCCAATCGATCATCCGGACAATTGGGCTTGGCGGTTGCATCTGAAGCGGTCAGCCGCCACTGGAATACAACCTTGCTGCTTGGAACCGGGGGCATCGATCCCCCAGCGGCCTTGACTCGATGTTGCCACCCATTCGATACGACGGATGATCTTCAATCATTGCTGGGGATTCATGCGCCCAAGTGTGACATCCTCATCATGGCTGCGGCAGTGGCTGATTTCATCCCTCGCCAAAATTCGGGGCAGGCCAAGTTGTCCCGCCATCACGGACCGATCAACCTGACCTTGGATCCCGCCCCCGACCTCATCGCCCAAATCGCCACGCAGTCCAGGTCCAATCAGACCATCGTCGGGTTTGCCTTGGAATCGAGCGACACCATGGAGTCCGCCGCGCGGGCAAAACTTGATCGCAAGGGTCTCGATGCCATCGTCGCCAACCCACTGGAAACGATGGGCGCTCAGACGATCTCTGCCATGTTCATGGAACGTGGTGGTGATGCCATCGCAGCAGATCCCGATCTCTCCAAGACCCAATTCGCATCATGGCTGCTCGACCAAGTTGCTGTCCTGCATGAACGCAGGGTCCGTGGGGTATCCTCCGCACCCCCATGACAACCGACCTGACCAACGATCACCACCACGGCTCGACCAGCCCGCGAATGTGGACCTTGGCCATCTGCATCGGCGGATCGCTGCTCATGGCACTGGCACTCGGATGGGGACTGAGCGCAGGCCATCACACCGTACATGACCATGGCGAGGCGCCCGCAGGGTGGATCATCGGCAGCCTGCCCTTCATCGTCATTCTCGGGGCGATCGCCCTGCTCCCCCTGATTCCAAAAACCGCAGGATGGTGGCACAGCAACCTCAGCCGGTTCTTGATTTCAGTGCTGTGTGGGCTGACCACGCTTCTGTACGTGTGGATCGTCCAAGGGTGGGATTTCGTGGGACTCACGCTCGACCACGCCGTGTTGCAAGAGTACGTGCCCTTCATCGTGCTGTTGTTCAGTCTGTATGTGATCAGCGGGGGCATTCACATCGGCGGCGATCTGCGGGCGCATCCGATTACCAATACGGCCATCATCGCGCTCGGCGCAGGCATCGCCAGTTTCATCGGTACGACCGGCGCGAGCATGCTGCTGATTCGTCCGCTGCTGAACTCGAATCGCGAACGCACGCACAAAGTCCACACGATCGTCATGTTCATCTTTCTGGCGAGCAACATCGGGGGCACCTTGCTACCCATTGGCGACCCGCCGCTCTTTCTTGGCTACCTCGCCGGCGTGCCCTTCTTCTGGACACTCCAGTTGTGGGGCCCATGGCTGCTGGCGTGCGTCATGCTGCTGATCATTTACTTTGTGTGGGACTCGCTGCTCTACAAACGCGAGCCGGAAGCTGTTCGGCTCTTTGACAAAGCCAATGTGCAGCCCCTTCGACTGGAAGGTGGCCTGAACATCATCTGGTTACTTGGTGCCGTAGCCTGCGTGGCATTCATTTCGCCTAGTCGCATCGTTCCGATGACCACGCTGGTGGCCTTTGATTTCCTGCGGGAACTACTCATGCTGTTCTTCGTTGTGCTGTCGCTGCTGACCACCAAGCGGCACGTGCGTGAAGCGAACCACTTCGACTACCACGCGATCATCGAGGTAGCGGCCCTCTTCATCGGCATCTTCATTGCCATGCAGGTCCCACTAGCGGTCCTCAAGGCGCAGGGCGAGAACATCGCCGCAGCCCTGAGCCAACCGTGGATGTACTTTTGGATCACCGGCGGACTCTCGAGCGTTCTGGACAACGCGCCCACCTATCTCGTCTTCTTCCGATTGGCCGAATCGGGCACGGTTCCAGGCGCCCAGGGCGCATTGGAACTGGTCGGGGGTGGATGGGTCGACGAGTCCAGACTGATCTTCATCTCGCTTGGCGCGGTCTTCATGGGGGCCATGACCTATATCGGCAACGGGCCCAATTTCATGGTCAAAGCCATCGCCGAACAATCCGGCGTTCGCATGCCCAGTTTCTTTGGCTACGTGATTCGATACAGCATCCCGGTGCTGATTCCAGTATTCGTAATCGTCACACTGGTGATGACCCTTCTTTGAGCCGCAGCCAATCGATACCATACGCCCTGTGATGCGCGTCAAGATCAACGGACAACCCATGACCGTGGAGGCAGGCACCAACGTCGAACAACTGCTCACGCAGGTTTCACTGTCGCCCGGTCCGTGTGCGGTTGAACGCAATGGCGATCTGGTGCCTTGGAAGCAGCGAGAGACGGTTGTCCTGTACGACGGTGACTGCATTGAAATCGTGACGCTCGTAGGAGGAGGATGAACACCATGACCATGACTATTGCCGACACACCTGCTGTCTCACCACTTCAGATCGGAAACCGAAGCTTGACCAGCCGCCTCGTGGTGGGGACAGGCAAGTACGAGACCTACGAGTTGATGCAGCGGGCACTTGAAGGTAGCGGGTGCGATGTCGTGACTGTCGCCGTGCGACGCGAGCGTCTGCTCGACGACCAGGGCCGATCGCTGCTGGATTTTCTGGATCTGGATCGATACACCATCCTTCCAAACACCGCAGGCTGCTTTGATGCCGCTGACGCCGTCCGCGTAGCGAGGCTCGGTCGTGACTTGCTCGAACAACTTGGCAATCCTGGCGCCGATTGGGTGAAACTCGAAGTACTCGGCGATCGCACCACTCTGCTGCCCGACCCCATCGGAACGCTCGAAGCCTGTAAGGAACTGGTCGCTGACGGGTTCACAGTGCTGTGCTATGCAAGCGATGATCCGATCATGGCCGTACGTCTGCGTGATGCTGGCGCGGCGAGCGTCATGCCCGCGGGAAGTCCCATCGGTTCGGGACGTGGCATCGCCAACCCCGAAGCCATCGTGATCATTCGTGACCTGCTCAAGGATCCTCAACACGGTGGTGACCCCAACTACCCGCTCATCGTCGACGCAGGCGTGGGAACCCCGAGCGACATCACCCTGGCCATGGAACTGGGCGTCGATGGCGTGCTCCTCAATACCGGCATCGCCAGCGCCAGTGACCCGGTGGCCATGGCCCATGCGATGCGGTGTGCCTGCGATGCCGGCTACCACGGCTTCAGAGCTGGTCGCATCGGCAAAAAGCTCTACGCCACCGCCTCAAGCCCTTGGACAGGCCTCATCGAAAACAATTGACGGCGGTCAATTAGTGTGCGACGCGGGTACCTAGGAGCGGGGCCACCGCGGCGAGGTGGGTCTCGACCGAATTGGCCGAGGTCGCCTCGAGATTCAGTCGCAGCAGTGGCTCGGTATTGCTCGCACGCACATTGCACCACCAATCGCCCATGTCAACAGTCACGCCGTCGAGGCGATCAATCGTCGCGTTTGGATACGCAGCAATTAGCCGTTCCATCGCACTGGCTTTGTCATCGACCTCAAAATTGATTTCGCCAGACTGGCTGTAGCGACGCGCCCCGGCCATGATTTCGCTCAGTGGACGGCCATCCTCAACCAACGCAGTACACACCGCGGCAAAGGCCATCGCACCTGAGTCCGCGTTGAAGTTCTCGGCAAAGTAGAAGTGACCGGAGAGTTCCCCTCCAAAGACTGCCCCGTGTTGGGCCATCGCCTGCTTCATGAAAACGTGCCCGACACGGCCACGGATCGGTTCACCACCAGCCTCACGAATCATCTCACTAGTGCTATGGCTGCTGCGAAGATCAAAGACCACGCTGCCACCGCCAGCGTTCTTGAGAAATCGCCCGCCCAGCCAGCCTGTCACCAGATCGCACCCGACGATGTTGCCCTGCTCATCAACCACCATGCACCGATCCGCATCGCCATCGAAGCAGATGCCCAAATCGCAGCCCTGCGACGTCACCGCATCACGCGTCCACTGCAGATTCGCTTCCACCAATGGGTTGGGCTCGTGCACAAACGTCCCCGTGGCATTCTCAAAGTTGATCTCAACGAGATCCAAGCCTGGGATATCGCCAAAGAGTTTGGGCACCATCGTGCCGGCCATCCCATTGCTCGCGTCGATGGCGATCTTGAGTGTTTGGTCGCCATCGCGCAAACCCTCTCCAAGCAAGTGAAAAACGTGGGCCCGATACTGCGCCCACAGGTCAACTTCGCTCCACTGGCCGATCAAGTCACCGTCGGGGGGGGCCGCCTGGGCGAATTCTCGAATCTCCGTTAGGCCTGTCTGTTCACCGACGGGCTTGCCATGCAGTTTGCTGATTTTGAACCCGTTGTAGTTCGCCGGATTGTGGCTCGCTGTGGTCTGCACACCCCCAATACACTGCAGGTGATTGACTCCAAATGGCACAAATGGAGTATCAACAAGCCCCACTTCGATGACATCGGCCCCCTGCGCACGCATGCCATGCTGCAAGGCCTCCGTCAGGCTTGGGCTGGTCAGTCGCATGTCGTGGCCGACCACAATGCTGTGTCGCATCGACTCCGGGAGCGTGTCCAGTCCATCTTGCGCCAGTAGTAGTTCTGCCGTACCGCGACCAATGCGATACGCCACCTCTTCGTTGAGCGGATCCGGAACGGTCGCTCGTACATCGTACGCCTTGAATACCCTGTTTAGCATTCGGGCATGGTAGCCCCCCGGGCAAGATCCTCCACGCGGATGCCTTCGGGCAGCCCAGCCGTGAACGCTCGTCCATAGGGCTTGGTCACCAATCGCGAATCGAGCACTGCCACGGTTCCGGTGTCGCCGCCGCTTCGAATGAGCCGACCAATGCCCTGACGGAATCGTCGAATCGCACGGGGCAGGCTCTCCTGACGAAAGGGTGACCCCCCCGCAGTCTGAATGGCCTCGCAGCGGGCCTCGACAATTGGCCGGTCGGGCGGATCAAATGGCAGCCGCGTGACGATGACCGTACGAAGCGCATCGCCAGGCACATCGACGCCTTGCCACACGCTGTCGGTACCGATCAAGACCCCATTGGGCATCGCGCGAAATTGTTCGACCAACGCACCGGCGGGCCCATCTCGGCCTTGCACGAGCACCTCGCCGCCCACTTGAGACAAACGCTCACTTCCATGATCGGCCAACCAGTCAACCGTCCGGCGACTGGTGCACAACACCAGCGTGCCCCCGCCGCTTCGCGCCGCTAACGTGACGATGCGATCGAGCAATTGATCGTGCCATCGGGGGTCATGTGGTGGTGGCATCGATGAGTCGTAGACAAACCGCATCTGCGCTGCCAAGTCAAACGGGCTGCCCTCCTGCAGCGTCGAGGCATTTGGGCACCCAAGACGCGTCATCACGTGATCGAAGTGCCCTTGGGCCGCTGCAAGCGTCGCGCTCGTCAGCACGATGCCGACCTTCTGTTCAAAAAGATTGGGACCAAGAATCGGCGCCACGTCGATGACCGTACATCGCAGCGACGGACGGGGGCTGCGCCCACGTGGTGATTCCATTCCATCAATCCAGTACACAGCGCCGGGGATATCCTGACCAAGCAACCGTCGCACGCCAATGGCAAACAATTCAGCACGCACACGCCATGCATTGAGTTCTGCACGTTCTTCTTCATCAGTGACCGACTCGCGAACCACCTCGATCGAAGCGGCGAGTTCTTCCAAACTACCCGAGAGTTCATCTTCAACAATGCCTGGCGTGCGAACCCGACCTCCGCCCCCTTTGCCCTTGGCCCAGCCGATCAGGGAAGCGAAGAATGTGTTCCCGGCCACACGTGTAGCGCGAACATGCGATGCGAACCGATCCACTCCCGGTCCGGTGCGATCCACCAGCCACCCACGGTGCTCATCACCGGTGAGCAACTGACCAAGCAGGCGATCTAGCCCGAGGAACGACACGGACATGCCAAAGTGTTCGGCCGCCACATCCTCGACGGCATGCGCTTCGTCAAGAATCACATGGTCGTACTCAGGCAACAGTGATGCGCCGCTGAGCCGCAGTGCCAAATCGCTGAAGAAGAGCGCATGATTGCACACAAGAAGATTGCCTTGCAGCATCTGCTGCCGCGCCGACTGATAGAAACACTCATCATGTCGAGGACACTTGGCACCAAGACAAGTATTGGTATCGCTAAGAACCAGATCCCACGCTGTATGGCTGGCCAGTTGCGGTAACGTCGCCAGCGTGCCATCGACCGTGCCGCTGGCCCATGCATGAATCTGTTCAAGCGAGGCCGCCTGCCGGCCGTCGATTCGGGGGGTCTTTCTGAGAGCCAGGTCCAACCGCCGGCGACTGAGATAATTGCCCCGCCCCTTGACCAATACAGGCTTGACTACGTCGCGGACGAGTGGCAAGAGGCGAGGAATGTCCTTGCCAATCAACTGCTCCTGCAGTGCGATGGTGTGTGTCGAGATGATCACCCGCTCGCCGTGGTTGACAATTCGATCTATGGCTGCGGCCAGATAGGCAAATGATTTGCCAACACCCGTACCCGCCTCGGCAAGCAGCGTGCTCTTCGAGTCGAGCGCATCGACCACGTGTCGCGATAACTCGACCTGCTCAGGACGGACTTCAAAGCCCGGCAGCGCTTGTTCGAGTCCCTCGCCAGTAGCGAGTCGTGCAACCAGATCGCCATGACTCACCCCTGCTCGTCTCCACCAAGAGGTGCCCGTGCTGGTTCCCCAGGCCTACGTGGATAAGGCCTTGGAATCAACCCTGCACGGCGCACCGGCACAATCGTCCCTGTTGGCGTGCGGTGCGTCTCTTCAACTTCGCACCGCAAAACTCGAATCGCTCTGCCAGCTTCCTCAATTTCCTCGCCAGCGCGACGACCTTTGATGGCCAAGAGCCATCCGCCATCTCTGACCAGCGGCATCGCCAGTTCCAAGAGCACACGAAGTGGCCCCACGGCGCGAGCGGTGATGACATCCCAAGCGTCTCGACCCCCGCCATCTGGTGCGCCCAGCGTTTCGGCCCGGTCAGCCAGAACCGTGATGTTGGTCAGTCCCAACGCATCAGCGGTCTCGGCGAGGTATCGGGCTTTCTTTCCGGTCGCCTCCAGCAGTGTGATGGGAAGATCAGGTCGAACGATGGCCAAGGGCAGCCCGGGCAAGCCCCCGCCACTGCCGATGTCGATGAGATTCGTCGCCCCGGCCGCTTCAATGTACGGAAGCAATGTCAAACTGTCCATGATGTGTCGAGTCCACGCTTCATCGCGATCGGTGATGCGCGTGAGGTTCATACGAGCATTGCCCTGCTCAAGTAAATCGAGAAAGGCGCCCAACCGTTGGATCTCATCGTCAGACAATTCCAGAGCGAAGGGTTCCGCCATTGCTCGAACGTGTGCGTAGTCATCCATGTGCGTCATTGCCATCATTGAACTCGAAACCTTCCCGCCACAACCGACTTGGTGGGCGAATTCCAATATTGAAGAGTAAACCAATCAGCATCCACACCACAATCAGGCTCGAACCACCAGCGCTCACCATCGGCAACGTCATGCCGGTGATTGGCATGAGTCCGATGGTCATGCCGGTATTGACCACCATTTGCGTCAGCAGCATGGCTGTAGCACCAACAGCTACGAGCCGACCAAAGCCCTCGTGGCACTGCGCGGCGGTCATTAAGCCGCCAGCGGCGAGCATGGCAAAAAGAGCCCACACGACGCACGCGCCGCCGAGCCCCCAGCGTGTGACAACCACGGCGAAAATCATGTCATTGTGCTCTTCAGGAAGATGGTTCCAGCGAATCAGTCGACCCGCCTCCACCTTGCCGTGTCCGCTCCACTGCCCAGCCCCAACGAGCGTCATGGCTCTTGCGCCTTGGTACCCGATCCCATCCTGAAAGGATGTATCACCCTGAATCTGCGCCCACATGGCTTCGATGCGATCCCGCTGGTGCGGGCGAAGCATTGGCACCATCGCCGCAGCGCCAAGCAGGCCCAGCAGCGCGATCGTTGCCATGTCACGCCACCTCGCCCCAGCCGCAACCAAGACCGCAAGAGTCGTAGGAAGAAAGAGCATCGCAGTACCCAGATCGGGTTCAAGCAACACCAATCCCATTGGAATCAGCGCTATCAGCAGCGGTGGTAACAAACCACGCAGTCGACGATGATGGCTTCGAAAGCGAAGCCACGTTGCCAGCACCAACACAACAGCCACCTTGGCAAGTTCCGAGGGCTGGAAGTCCATCACGATTACGTTGATCCATCGTCTGGCGCCATTGCGTGGACGAACCACCATGTCGGGCACCCCCGGCACCAACAGAAAGACCAACAGCAGCGCCACCACACCGAGCATGGGCCAACTGATCCACTGCAACAGCCGGTGCGATGGCAGCGTCACCAAGCCGGCGGCCACAATGCCCATGCCTAGCAGAACAACCTGCTTTGGCACCAATTCCGGCCGCGTCGTTCCAATGGCCAGCAGCCCGATGATGCTCAGTCCAATGGCCGCCATGACGCACAGCCACGCCGGCGTCGCCCAGTTCAATCGGTGACGCCACGTTCGTCGTGCGCCCACCCCGAGTCTCCCAGCTGGTCGCATCAAAGGGACACGTGATGGGCTCATGGCGACACGCCCCCTTTCACATATCCCTGCGCCTGCAGGGCCCGAATAACCTGATTGGCAATCGGTCCAGCAACGCGTCCACCACTGCCTCCATTTTCAACGAGTACCGCAATGGCGTACTGCCACGCGCCGCGGGGCGCATCGCCGACCAGTGCCACCACCCAGGCATGCTCGAGTCCCGTGACGGATTCATCCGCTGCAATCTTGCCATCGCCGTTGGCATCACGCTTCCACGGAGGCGCTTGAGCGGTGCCAGTTTTGGCCGCAATGCGCACACCTGACACATCAAAAATTGGCTCACCTCTCCCTGGTCCAAACGAGATGTGGTGGGCGGTTCCGTAGGATTTGGCAACCACATCTTCCAAACCATCGAGCGCCGCAGCAACACCGCGAGGATCGAGCTGCCGATCCTCCACGACCGAAGCTGGCTCCCATCCGCGAACGAGCGTTGGAGGAATGACCTGACCGCCCCGCACCAACGTGGCGTATGCATTGGCTGCGTGCAAGGGCGTCCATGCAGTGCGGCCTTGACCGATGCCCATCATCACCGACTCAAACGTGTCCTCACCTCTGCTGGTCAGTTCCGAAAGCGTGGCATCGTCGGGGCGAAGACCACGCACCTCAGTGCGTCGTGGCGACCAAGGTGGGGAGATGCCCACATCAAACTGCTGGTCCATCCCAAACCAACCCATCCAGTCGGCAATCTTGCGAGCACCGAGCCGATCACCTAATTCGTAGAACCAACTATTGCACGATCTCGCCATCGCCTCGACGGCGCCGAGCGGCCCGTGCGTGGCCATGCCGTACCGCGGTCGATAGATCCAGCACCGCGCCAGCCCCGGTTGTCCCTCAAAGTGATGCCCCTTGCACTCGATGATCTCATCGATCTGCACGCTTCCATCGGTCACCGCGGCAGCGAGCACCAGCGGCTTGACGATGGACCCTGGTGGCGCCAGTGTTTCCAGTGGGCGGATCAGCCACGGCTGAAGGGCCTCCCGCTGAGCCTGGGTGTACTGCCCATCTTGCACGGAGGGCACCGAGGCCATCGCCAGAATTTCGCCCGTTGAAATGTCCAGTACCACCACGCTTGCGGGCAGTTGTGTCCCAATAGGCAATACGCTGGCGCCATGCCATATCTGCACCTGTGTCAAGCCCACGTCATGGTGCAGGATGGCTTCGACGCGTGCTTGCAGGGCCGCGTCAATAGTCAAATGCACATCATGGCCGCCGATTGGTTCCTCCCGCTCAACGTGATCATCGTCCCGATCACGCACGAGTACGCCAAGTTCACCGCGAAGCGTGTCTTCCCACGCTCGTTCGACCCCGCGTGCCCCGACCCGGTCCTCGGTGCGATAGCCCCCACGATCAACCTCACCGGTACGAGGATCAATCAATGGTCGCCGCTGAATGTCCGCAGACCACACGGTGTCTCGCACCGTACCAACCAGCCCCGAAGCGACCGATGGAAGCGACACAAGCGACCCCGCCTCACCGCGAAGTGGCGTGGGCAGTGTGTCCACGTCAATCTCCACGTCGATATTCGATTGGGGGTGTACACGGTCACGTGCGTAGCGAAGTGACACGAGATCTGGATGTTCCTCCGCAAAGGTCTGCAAGGGCGCGGCCTGTACATCTGAAAGGTCAGTCATCAACGCGTGCACATTGACCTGCTCGGCGATTGGTCGCGGCGTAAACTCGGGGCCTTGTCCATCACCAAATCGGGCATCATGCCGCCGACGCTGTTGATCCCATACAACCGACGCGAGTCGTTGTACACGCCCTCGAGTGTCGTTGACCCGCTGATGAATATCGGCTATCGGAACGCCCCCCGAGTCGGCCAGGCGTTCCCACAGATCCTCGATGACCACGTCCCACTTGGGACGGTATCGGCGAATGGCTGACAGCCGAGTTTCTGGCGAGGCCATCTGCCACACGCCACGGCCAAGTTCGGCTCGAGCATCGCGGACCGCATGATCTTCGGCCCACTGTCCAGTGATCACATCCCACGGAACAGCGACCTCCCACCGCGGTGCGTCGGCGACCAGAACCCGCCCCTTGCGGTCAAAGATCGTCCCCCGCCACGTTGGCAACCAGCGGTGCTCGCTGAGCCGTGCCTGAGCCTGCTTCAAGTACACATCCCCTCGCAGCATCGTCAGCCGTGTCGCCTGCGCCAACAGGATGCACATCACAATCGCGATGACCGTGGCGATGAGCCACAGACGGCGGTGGTACATAAGTGGTGCCTTGCGGCGGGTGGCGGTTGGCATGAATGTGCAGGCCCGTGTCCAAATTGCGGGACCGCTGATCAGTCTACGGTGCGTTGCAACTACTCTGGGCCCGACATGACTGTGATTCCGCCACACATCCTGCTGAACGCCTACTCACAGGGGTTCTTTCCGATGGCCGACCCTGACCGCCCCGGCGAGGTCGACTGGTTTCAGCCCGACCCGCGGGCCGTGCTTGAACTGGACGACCTCCGAGTGTCCAACAGTCTTCGCCGCGTGGTTCGAAATGATCGCTTTGCCATTCGAACCAATACCTGCTTTGAGTCGGTGATACGGGCCTGTGCGGCAACGGGACCAGATCGCCCAGAGAGTTGGATCGACGATGACCTCATCGCGTCCTACGGCCAACTCCACGAATTGGGGCATGCCCACAGCGTCGAAGCCTTCTTCGATGGACAACTCGTTGGCGGACTCTACGGCGTCCACTTGCAGGCAGCCTTCATGGGCGAGTCGATGTTCTGTCGGCCTGAGTGCGGGGGCACCGATGCGTCCAAGGTGTGCCTAGTATGGCTGGTATCACACCTACGAGCCATCGGCGTGACGCTCTTGGACGTGCAGTGGACCACTGAACACCTTGAGCGACTCGGGGTGACTGAAGTCCCCGAATCCACGTATGCATCCCGGATGGAATCCGCGATGGCCCGCCAGACCCATTGGGGGCCGCTTCCAGCCACCGGGGCCCAGGCCCTCAGCAACCTTTCCAGCGACTGATCGCTTGGCATGCCGCGGGAGAAACGCTATCCTGCTCGATCTTCCACAATGAGGAGCCGTCGGTGAGGGTCCAGTCCATGGACAGGCGCCGCACGGGGCATTTCGGTCGCGGCTGACAGATGCTCCAGCTCCGGGAAGAGGCAGCCGCGGCATGGCTCGACCTCGTCGACGCCAACCCGCGCATGGTTGGTTCTATTCGCCCGTATCGTGCGTGGCGAATCGCAGATGAGGTTTGGAGCCGGTCGTCCGGCCAATTGAGGCACTTTGACAGTTCAACATCTGGTGGTCGGTGATAGCGTTCATTGGCCATCCCCACATGGCCCGTGGTGTAATCGGTAACACACCTGTTTTTGGTACAGGCATTCCAAGTTCAAGTCTTGGCGGGCCAGTTCAGTTCTTCTTCGATCCATGCACACACACAATCATCAATCCAATGCGTACGACCTGACCGCCGTCATTCTGGCCGCGGGCAAAGGCATTCGCATGGGAAGCAACCTGCCCAAAGTGCTGCACCCGGTCGCGGGCCGACCGATGGTGCATTGGGTGGTTGATGCCGCAAGAGCCGCTGGGGCGTCGCCCATCGTACTGGTGGTTGGGTATGAGGCTGACCGTGTTCGGCAGCAGTTTGTCTCCGACGATGACATCATCTTCGTCGACCAGCCCGAGCAACTTGGCACGGGTCACGCCGTTGAAGTGTGCCGCGATGTACTCACACCGCTGTCTGGCGACGCATTTGTACTCGCTGGCGACGGGCCGCTCATTCGTGACGAAACCTTGGCAGCCTTAGTCACGCTCCATCGCGACACCAACGCTTCGGCGACTCTGGCCACAGCGATCATCGACGATCCGACGGGCTACGGACGCATCGTCCGTGACCAAGACGATCGATTTGAACGGATCGTCGAACAGAAGAATGCCACCGACGAAGAGTTGGCCATCCACGAGGTCTATCCCTCCTACGCCTGCATGAACATCGCCCACATGCTTGAGACGCTCATGCAGCTTCCCCGCGATCCGCTCAGTGGCGAGTTCTACCTCACCGAAGTGCCCGCGATGATGCGTCGGGATGGGCTCATCGTGGAGGTACTCCCCGAAGTGCCTTCCGAGGATGTGCTCTCCATCAATACACCCGCTCAACTGGCAGATGTTGACCAGTTACTTCGCCGACGACTCCAAATGGAAGCTGCGACATGACGATTGATCAAGACCACCTGAAAATCTTCGGCGGGCGCGGCGCCCGTGAACTGTCTGCCGACGTATGTGAGCACCTTGGCTTGCCTGAGGGCGCCGCCCATACGGAGCTCTTCCCCGATGGCGAGGTCATCGTTCGCATCGAAGAAGATGTCCGCGGTCGCGATTGTTTCATCGTGCAGTCAACCGGTCATCCGGTCAACGCCAACCTGATGGAACTGCTGATCTACATCGACTGCATGCGTCGCGCTTCAGCCAAACGCATTACCGCAGTCATCCCCTACTTTGGGTACGCACGGCAGGACCGCAAGGATGCTGGCCGCACGCCCATCACCGCCAAACTAGTAGCCAATCTCGTGACCGCCGCGGGTGCCGATCGCGTCTTGTGCATGGATCTTCATGCAGCGCAGATTCAGGGCTTCTTCGATATCCCCGTAGACCACCTCAGCGCTTCGACCGTGATCGCTCAGTACTTCCAAGGCACTCGCAGCGACCTTGGAGATCTGGTCATCGTGTCCCCGGATGTTGGCAACGTCAAAGTCGCCAATGCCTACGCCGACGTGCTGGATGCGGAACTGGCCATCATCGATAAGCGGCGTGTCTCGGGTGACACCGTGGCCACCAAGAACCTCATCGGTGACGTCAAAGGGCGCACCGTCCTGATGGTCGACGACATGATCTCGACTGCCGGCACCATCTGTCAGGCTGCCGAACTGGTGATGCAAGAAGGGGCCGAGCGAGTCATCGCCGCGGCAACGCACCCGGTTCTCTGCGGCTTGGCCCTTGATCGTCTCAAGGAGTCGCCCATCGAGCGACTGATCATTACCGATTCCATTCCGGATCGGGGTCGTCTTGACCCCATCCGAGACATGATCGTGGAACTGCCTTTGGCGCCGCTCTTAGGCGAAGCCATCTATCGCATCCACCACGACATGTCCATCTCCGCCTTGTTCCAACGTGGAACGGGCGTCAAGCGTTAGATACACGCCGCGCGTTCCGCGGCATCCTGAAGAACTGTTGGAGAAACACACATGGCCCACGAAACCCCGACCTTAGACGTCGCCACCCGTGATCGCACGGGCACCCGATATGCGCGACGGCTTCGAGAGTCCGGCCGGCTCCCTGCCGTCGTCTACGGACTTGGTGGCAACACCGCTCACGTCAGTGCTGATGAGCAAACACTCATTGACACGCTCACTAGCGGTGGCCACGTGCTAGATGTCCGCATCGATGGCGGCGACACCGAAACATGCCTCGTTAAGGAGTTGCAATTCGGTCACCTCGGTGACAACCTCGTACACGTGGACTTCACGCGGGTCAATCTCGACCAAGTCGTGACGGTCAATGTGCCCATCACGCTCTTGGGCACTCCAAAATCGGCCTCGGCCGAGGGCGCGATGCTCGCGGTCATTCGGTCTGAGATTGAAATTCGTTGCAAGGTGCGGGACATCCCATCCAGCATTACGGCGAATATCTCCGAGATGGAAGAAGTGTTGACCATCGGCGAACTTGTCCTGCCTAGCGGTGTTGAGGTACTGCTTGACCCCGAGAAACACATCTGCCACATCGCCTTCCAGGCCGAAGAAGACGAGGCAGAAGCAGAAGGCGAAGCCACCGAAGCAATTGGCGATGACTCCGAACCAGAAGTCATTACCGAGGCCAAACCCGAGGAGGAGAGCGGCGAGGGGTGATACCCAAACCGAGTATTGACCATGCGGCTCATCGTTGGAATTGGCAACCCGGGAAACGAGTACGACCGAACACGACACAATGTTGGGTTCGAGTCGCTCGATCGCTTGGCGCGCCGACTGGCTCCGGGCGAAATTGCCCGTGGCCGGTTTCAGGGCGCGACCATTGAGGCTCGAATCGACGATGAAAAGGTGCTCATGCTCAAACCGCTGACCTATGTCAATCACAGCGGGCAGGCCGTTGCCGAAGCGGTGCGCTTCTTCAAGCTCACCACCGAAACTGACCTGCTCGTGCTTGTCGACGACACCGCCCTTCCGTGCGGACGCATTCGCGTTCGGGCCGAAGGCGGCAGCGGCGGGCACAACGGGCTGACCGACATCGCATCCCATCTTGGCTCAGACGCTTGGGCGAGGGTGCGTATCGGAATCGACGGCCCAGGTGAGATTCCACTGTCCTCCTATGTGTTAGGTCGCTTCCGACCCGACCAACAGGACGCAGTGGACGAGGGAATTGAGCGAGCGGTCGATGCCGCCCGCTGCTGGATCGAACGCGGCACCAAAGCCGCCATGAACTCATTCAATGCTGATCGGGCAGCCGAAGGCTGACCCGAGGAGAACACACGAGATGTCCGAAGACACACAAAAAATGTATGAGGGGCTCTTCCTCTTCCCACAGGCCGCGATTTCAACCCTCGATGCCGCCAGTTCGCATGTCCAAGACATGCTCACGAAGGTCGGGGCCGAACTGATCGCTTTTCGCAAGTGGGACGACCGCCGACTTGCCTACCCAATCAAGGGCAACAAGCGTGGCGTCTTCTTTCTGGCCTACTTCAAGGTCGTAGGAACAGCCATTAGTAGTCTCGAGCGAAACCTGCTGCTTTCAGAAGAGGTGCTTCGCTTCATGATTACCCGATGCGATCACCTCACCCTCGAACAGATCGAGGCGACCGAAGGCCGCACCGAATTGGCTGATGAGATCAAACTGCGCGACGAGAAGAAGACCGACGATACGGATTCCGGCGTGCGAGCGACGACCAAATCCCAGCGAGACGCCGAAGAAGCCGATGCCCCCACTGAGCCGTCCGAAGCCAGCGAGGACACCCCCGCTGCCCCTGCAGATGCCCAAGAGGAAGCCCCCACCGAATCCACTGAGGAACCCGCCACGTCTTGATGTGATGCTTTTTAGCCTCGGGCGTTCCAACTGGCCTCTGCCTGCGGTACGATCCGTCGCTGAACTTCATTCAACACGTAAAGGAACAACGTCATGGCAGGTAGCGTCAACAAAGTCTTTCTGATGGGCAATCTCACTCGAGACGTCCAAGTCAAGCACACGGCCAACAACACCGCGGTTGCCAACCTCGGCTTGGCGGTCAACCGCCGGTACAAGAACGCCGGCGGCGAGATGCAGGAAGAAACCACCTTCGTTGATTGTGAAGCCTGGGGCCGCACAGCCGAAACGATGGGCAAGTACCTCTCCAAGGGTCGTCCGGTCTTTATTGAAGGCCGCCTTCGACTCAACGAGTGGGAGGACCGCGAGGGCAATCGCCGATCCAAGTTGCTCGTTGTCGTGGACACCTTCACCTTTGTCGACTCCCGTGGTGGAGGCGGCGCTGGCGGCGGGCAGCGTGACTCATACCAATCCACATCGACCGCACCAGCTGGTGGCGGAGGTCCAAGCGGTGGCGCTTCGGACGACGACATTCCATTCTGATTTCAACGGGTCAGTGTTGACCCAACACACAACGCTGGGGTGCCGCGGCACGGCACTCCTCAACTCCACTGGAGGACACCGATCATGAGCCGACGAACAGTTGAATTGTTGCTACTTGAAAATATTGACGGTCTTGGCATCATCGGCGATGTTGTCAAGATTCGTACGGGCTTTGCCCGCAACTTCCTGCTCCCGATGGGAATGGCCGAGCCGCCGACCCAGGATCGCATCGATGCGTTGCAAGCGGATCGAGAAGTTGCCCTTGCCGCCCAAGTCGCCCGGCGCGGCAAGCGGGAGTCCCTCCTTGACAAGATGGAGGAAGTTGAGTTGACGCTCGTTCGGTCGTGCAATGATCAGGGTGGTCTCTATGGCTCAGTCACACAGCGAGATATCGCCGCGAGCCTGTCCGAGGTCGGCTTCGAAGGCATCGAAATTCGCGCGGTGCGGCTCCCAGCCTCCATCCGCCGCATTGGCACCTATGAGGTTCCGATTCAATTCGACGCCGATCTCCGAACCGACATTACCGTCATCGTCGAGCCCGATCAGCCGCTGGAAGAACGCGAAGAGATGGAATTCGACGACGAAGGCGAACTCATCGAGAAGCCCCGGCCTGTTGCGGCGCCCCCAGCCCAAGAGCCCCCCGCAGCCAAAGCAGCCGAAGCAGCCGAGTAAGCAACATTGCACAAAGGTGGGGTGCGCGTTTGGCAGCATGCCGCTTGCCCGCTCACCTCATCTCACGGCGAAGCCTCGCCCCTTACCCGGTGCCTCGCAGGGGCACTTCGGTCGCCTCGCTCGCTGTGCGCTCGCCGCCGTACTCCAGTTCGAGATAACACGCGATGTAGTCGAGAATGCTTGTGGCTTGGGGAATGTCAGGGTTACTCGTAACGCCCGAAGGTTCGAATCGCATGCCCTTGAACCGACGCACCGCGTCGTCGATGGACAGGCCGTACTGCAGCGAGATCGAGAAGCATCGGCAGAAACCCTGAATGAGGCCCGAGAGGGTAGAACCTTCCTTGCTCATTTTGATGAAGATCTCGCCCGGGCGTCCATCCTCGAACTGCCCCACCGTCAGGTAACCCTCGAACCCGGCAACAGCAAACTTGTGGGTGGTCGACTCCCGCGTGGTGGGGAGAATCTCTCGGTGGTGCTCTTTTAACATGCGGCCCTTCCGTGACCTTGCAATCGGGGGTTGTACCCGAGGGTGTTCCCAGAGGGCTACCAACTCCGCCATCGGGGTAGTCGCCGCATCCATGCGGCCAAGAGTGGCATCGGTCGGCCCGATGGGTGAACTTGAATCTAGCCCAATTACGCCGCCATGAACCAGCCAATCAGAATCGCCGCCGACGTGATGGTGCCCACGGCCCAGACCCGTTGCCACAGTACATCCCAGCGATTGCACGTGGCCACACATCCGCACAGCAGCATCAATAGCACACCGACGATGGCCAGGGGCGGCGTCGGACCGATGGTTGGCGGGTCGAGCACCGGCACCAGCGTCGAGGCAAGTTCAGCCTGTCCGAGCACACCAAAATTCAGACTCGCCCCCAAGACGGCCGTCCAGCCCGCAGCGATCATGGCCGATCGAGCCCCACGACGAACCGCCACCCGCTGAAGCATGATGACCATGCCCAGCAGCACGATGAGCGTGGCGGCCATCCCAAGACCCACAGCGACGAGCATTGCGAGCACCGTGACAATACCCCCGCATAGCAGCAGCGTCGTTCCCGCAGCGTGATAGCCCTCCCCTGCCCGTGGAATCGACTGACACCAGGCCAGAACGGTGGCCATGGCAAAGACAATGAGCCCCACGCCCGCGGGAACTTCGTCGGCAACGGCCATGACCAGCAGCAGGACGCCCACGGCCGGCCAGGCCAGCGGCACCGCGTCGTCTGGCTCCCACCGCCGGCCGGCCCGGGGCAGCCAGCCCAACACCAACAATGGGACCACCACACACGCGGCGATGACCGGGGCCGAAATGCTCGCCAGCGTGTACGCATTCAAATCCGGCATGCCACGCACCATGGCCCCCCAAGCGGGCACGGTGGCCAGCAGGGGAATCCAAATCGATTCGAGTACCCTCGCGGGCCGACCGCCCGACGGCGTCATGACACAGAGGCGGTCAACACACACGACGACACCGAGTATCAGAACAGCCAGCAGGATGAGATGCACCATGATCATTGGGTCGCGAATCCTATGTGGGGACGGCCATGGGTGTTGGAGGAGGCGTACCGAGTCGCCCGCGAAGTTCTGACTCGATGATGTCCAGTTCCATGGACCGCGGTGATGGCCGCCACCACAGTTCCCGAAGTCCCTTGCTGCTGGGCTGCCCGACAATGCGAACCTTGCCTGGGATTCGCGCCATGGCCTGAAGCAATCGATCGGCCTGTGACACCATCAAGATGATGTCTCGTTCGCGACGCAGCACGGTTTGGACTTCCCAACTGGACGCCATGGCCGCAATGCTCGCCAGCAGCGCGGCACGATTCGCTGGCTTGGGAATAGGACCATAGGCCGTCAGCAAATCATCCATGATGTCATCGACGCCTTGAGGCGTTGTGGCCCGACCGAGCCGACGATAGGCATCGAGCCGGCGAGGCTCAGAGGGAATCCAGGCCGACGGGAAGTATCCGCGCCACCCCAAGTCAACCACGGCGGCCGCTGAGCGGATTTGCCCACCGTGTTTGAGATCGTGTACCGCCTGCTCAAGTAGCCGGCAATAGAGTTCATACCCCACCGCCGCAATGTGCCCAGACTGCTCGGGGCCAAGCAGATTGCCCGCACCGCGAATTTCCAAGTCACGCAGCGCGATGCGGAACCCTGCCCCGAGCATCGAGAACGATTCAATCGCTTGCAAGCGACGCCTTGCTTCAGGCCGTACGGTTCGGGTCATTGGCAACAGCAAGTAGCAGTACCCACGATGACGACTACGTCCAACCCTTCCCCGGAGTTGATGCAGATCCGCCAAGCCAAAACGATCGGCCTCGTTGATGATCATGGTGTTGGCGTTTGGAATATCGATGCCCGACTCAACAATGGTCGTCGATACGAGAATGTCCGCCTCGTGTCGCATGAACGTGAGCATGGTTTTCTCGAGCAGTCGTGGGATCATCTGACCGTGCCCGGTGACGATCCTTGCATCAGGGACGAGTTCATGAATAGCCTGCGCAATATCATCGAGATCTATGACGCGGTTGTGCACCACAAAGGCCTGCCCCTCGCGTGCCAACTCACGCTGCAAGCCTGCTTTGAGGCGACGCGTGTCCCACTCCATCACTTCCGTCAAGACGGCACGACGATCCACTGGCGGGGATTGCAGTGAACTGATGTCCCGCAATCCCATCATCGCCATATGAAGCGTGCGTGGAATCGGCGTGGCGGTCATCGTCAGAATGTCCACCATCGCTCGCATCTCGATGAGCCGCTGTTTGTGCTCGACACCGAATCGCTGTTCTTCGTCTACGACGACTAGGCCAAGTTCCTTGAAGATCACATCCTTGCTGAGAAGGCGGTGCGTACCGATGATCACATCGATGCGGCCACGCGCCAGGTCCTCCAGTACCGCGCGCTGCTGTGGCGCGTTTTTGAAACGGCTGATCGACTCAACCCGAAAGGGAAACCCCGCAAAGCGATTTCGAAAGGTGCGCTCGTGCTGTTCGGCCAGAACGGTGGTGGGCACTAGAACGGCCACCTGTCGCCCGGCGGCCGCAGCGCGAAACGCGGCGCGAATCGCCACTTCGGTTTTCCCGAATCCAACGTCACCGCAGAGCAAACGGTCCATCGGTCCAATCGACTGCATATCAGCTGCAACCGCTCCTATCGCAGCGACCTGATCTTCGGTTTCCTCCCACGGAAAGGAGGCTTCAAGATCTCGCTGCCAAGGGCCATCGGGCGGACAGGCAAGGCCGGTGCGGCTATTCCGAACGGCCTGCACACGGAGGAGTTCCGCAGCCAAGTCACGCACCGACTCGGCCGCTTTTTGGGTCCGCGCCTCCCACCCGATTCCGCCCAGTTTGGATAGGTCGGGCTTTCCTTTGAACGCGCCGATGTATCGGTGCACGTCTTCAATGCGTTCGGCTGGCACAAGCAATCGTGAACCACCGGAAAATTCCAACACAAGAAACTCTTCAAGGGACTCGTCATCGCGATCAGCCGCATCTCGGGGCTGCACGACCGTTCCGATGTACTGCGCGATGCCGTGGGCACCGTGCACGACGTAATCGCCCGGCTTAATTTCAACGAAGGCGTCAAGATTTTGTCGTGTGGCTTGTGGGTGACCGCGACGTCGCACCTGGTAGCGATGCACAACCTCGTGATAGGGAATGAGCCGCACACGCTGGTCACCATCCCCCCAACAAAATCCACGATGAAGATAGCCCGATCGCAGGTCAATCCCCTGCTGTCCGAGCCCGAGCATTTCATCCATTCGCGCGATGTCACCGTCGTTCTGGCACACGATGACCACCCGTCCATCTTGGCCCAGTTCCTGCAACTGAGTCACCGCGTCAGCAGCTTGTTCGGCCATCGGCCCCAGTGGAATGACTGGCAGCGACAGGTCGGGATGCTCCAACCCCTGCCCAATCATGCTGACACCTCCACATCGCTCAATCAGTTCTGCCTGCACATCCTCCAAGGATGCAATCCAGCCGCCACCTGCGACGCGATCGAGGTACGCGCGGGCTTGTTCTTGCACTTCGACTGGGTCATCGATGATGACATCCCACGTGTCGTCGAGCAGCCCTCCAAGCACCATGGGATTGGACCCGCCCGACACAGCATCGTGCGACAACCCCGCAGCCGAGGCAATCAGATCCACTCGTTTCAGCGCATGTCCTGAGCCCATCGTGTCAAGATCGATGGCACGCAGCGATTCGACATCATCTCCGAAGAAATCAACTCGGACCGGCTCTCCAAGTTCTGGAAAGATGTCAAGCACATCACCACGCACGGCGTATTCGCCCGGGCGTTCAACCGAAGCGGTCCTGGCCCATCCGGCTCCATCCAACCACGCCAAGAGTGAATCTCGGTCAACTGATTCGCCCTCGACGATGGTGCGGAGCAGTTCATCCAAGCCGGCCAAAGGGGGAATCGGCTGCATCAATGCGGCGATGGGGGCAACCAACACCTGCGAGTACTCCTTACCAAGCTGCGACAGCGTGCTAATGCGATGGGCCAGAAGATCGCTTCGCATGCCCGTTTCGCCAGGAAGAATTTCCATAGCTGGAAACCGCCGTGCCGCCACACCCATGTCCAGCAATTCATCGACGGCTTCATCGGCTTGGTCTAGGTGAGCCGTCACCAAAATGCGGTGACGAGCAGATTTGATCGCCATCGCGCCACACAGCACCGTCGTTGACGACCCCCATCGACCGGACATCACCCCGCCACCATCAGAAACGTATGCGAGCACTTCATCCAGAACCGCGCTCTCACACAGTTGATCGAACCACCGCTGGCTCATGGCGTTGGCGTGTCCCAGTTGGTCCATGCAAGATGAGGGCCGATGGTGGCCGCTGTGTCTGGTCCAATACCCGCGATGTCAACAAGGTCCTCACGATCGCGAAGAAAACCAGCCGCCGCGGCGTGCGATAGTCGATTGGACAGTGTCTGGCCGACACCAGGGATCGCCCGCCACCGATTGGCATCGTTGGTGTGTATCGACACTTGCATTGGCGCACCGATTTCTCGCTGATTGGCCCACTGGCACATCGCCACGGCCGCGGGAGACAACAAGGCCGCGATGACCATCGCACAGTGCAACCGTGACATGCTGTTGCGAACTGGTTTCACGATGCCGCCGTAGGCGTACGAAGCCGTCGCAGCAAGGTGACCACGCGAGTCAAAATCGGCTTGGGCGTTCCGTCGCTTCCAATCATTCCACCACCAGGTGGCTTGGTGTCAGGCGAATCCACGAGATCATTCCAAATGACCGATTGCACATGTCGCTTGGAAATGAGCATGACGATCGCGCGTGCGGCCCAGCGGGCCTGCACATCGGCATCCCACATCGATTCCCGCCAGCGACCACCTTTGAGATTGCTCGCATCGGGGGCGCCCAGACGACTGATGATGATGGGGATATCCAGCAAGAAGTATCGATCGACCAGACGGCTGACTTCCATGAGGTCCCGTACGCTGCGGCCGGGGACTGAATCGCCCATGCGAATTCGCAGTCCTACAGAATCCAATCGGACGCCTCGCTGCATCACATGTTCAACGAACTGAAGCGGGTCCAGTCCCCCTGGGCCGTTGTAGACATGATCGCCCCAAGGCTGATCGATCTCCAACAGGATTCGCCTGCCACGATTGGACTCGCGAATGCACAGTGCCAAACTGCGGACAAGGTCAACCATCGCCTCGGGACCGAGGTCGAGTTCATCGTTGGTGTTGATGCCATTGCCCACGCACCATATTCCCACATGATCGCCGTACCTACTGACGACTTTGTGCACATGGTCCCATGCAATGTCATTCAGCGAGTCACCGGCATCAAGCCGGGCCCGCACCCAGCGTGGCACGTTTCCCACAGAGAGGTCCACCAGGGGGCCGCTGGCGATTCGGCAGCGATTGTCGGTGGCCCACCCGACCCAGTCATCTGACTGCGCCCAGTCATACTGCCCGGCGTCGTCGCACAGTGCTGACCACGACAGTGGTACGGTGACCAAGGGGAACTCATTGAGGATGGTCCTTCGGATCGCATCTCCAACAGGTCGAAGGGGCACTCGAACGCCCACGGCGGTCGACGGAAGTCGTTTGTTGCCAAAGCGAATCTTGAGTTGCAATTCCGCGTAGGCCATGGCCAGTCGCTCGGTCGCCTCGATGGCAAGCGTCAATGACTTCTTGGCCGACGCCTCGGCCTCTTGGTGATCGTTGGTCACCATCGCCTTGGTGAACAGTTCACGGGCCTTCTCCCAGCACATCATCGCCGGGTGCTCAGGACTGAGCCGACCGGACATCTGCCATTCCTCCGCCTTGAACACGAAGGTGCCGATCCGATGCCGAGCCAATTCCACGCTCAACTGGTATGGCTGTTCACGCTGGGGCAGCAGACAGGTTCGCAGCGACATGTCGCCTGCGCGACCAGCGTTCCACCGCAGCGAAATCGCCTTGGCTCCGTCTTCTTTCCACTTGCAGTTGAGCACCCCATCCTTGACGCGGACCTTGCCCGGGACGACGATTTCGTCCTTGTCAAACAGCACCACATCACGCAGGGTGGATGTCGATACCGCATCAGTGGTCGGAAGTGAGAAGCGGAGCATGGGGAAGAATGCACAGTGTACGAGGGAACACCAGTACGCCATATAATCACGCCCTAAGTGCTACACTTCCCATCTCATCCAGAGGATCACTAAGGAAGCCCACCGATGACGACCGCCATGTCCCCCGTTGTGTCCACCAACCTCCCCTATCAGGGCCGCCGTCAAGGCAAGGTCCGCGACATCTATAGTGTCTCACCAACACCTGATCGAGGATCGTGCGTGCTCATTGTGGCCTCCGATCGAATCAGTGCCTTCGATGTCGTGATGCCCACTCCGATTCCGGGCAAGGGTCGTGAATTGACGGCCATCAGCACACGCTGGTTCGACCTGATTCGACAGTGGAATTTGATCGGGGACCACCTAGTCTCCACCGATGCAGCAGACCTTCCGGGACTCAACGATGAGCAGCGGACCCAAGTTGAGGGACGCATGATGCTCGGCCGCGCCGCCAAAGTCATCCCCATCGAGTTTGTCGTCCGGGGATACATCACCGGGTCAGGCTGGAAGGAATACCAGCGAGATGGCACCGTTTGCGGCATCACACTGCCGGAGGGCCTAGGCCACTGCCAGAAACTGCCCGAGCCAATCTTCACGCCTGCGACCAAGGCTGAGCAAGGACACGACGAAAACATCGACTTCGAGACCGCGTGCACCATTGCCGGTCGGGACGTCATGAATCGATTGCGGGATGTGTCCGTTGAGATCTACCGCCGCGGCGCCCAGTACGCCCTTGACCGTGGGATCATTCTGGCTGATACAAAGTTTGAGTTTGGATACGCCTTGGATAACCAAGGCAATCCCACCGACGATTTGATGCTCATTGATGAAGTATTGACACCGGACTCCAGTCGATTCTGGCCTGCCGAGGAGTATGAAGTCGGTCGCGACCAAGACTCCTTCGACAAACAGTATGTCCGAAACTACCTCGAGGGCATCGTGCATAGCGGCCAGTGGAACAAGACTCCACCTGGACCAGAACTTCCCGACGATGTCGTCATTAACTCACTGGCGAGATATCGAGAAGCGCACAAGCGTCTCTTTAATTGATCCCAACGTGCACTCGGTGTACTAGTCGCTGTCTGCCGCCGCAACAGTATTGCGAAGCAGCATCGCAACAGTCATCGGACCGACGCCGCCAGGTACCGGGCTGATGTAACTGGCGACCGGCGCGACACTATCAAAATCCACATCGCCAACGGTGTGCGTTTTGCCAGTCTCCGGATTGACGACTCGGTTGATGCCTACGTCAATGATGATCGCACCAGGCTTGATCATGTCGCCGGTGACCAAGGCCGGCACGCCAGCTGCAGCAATGACGACATCAGCCCATTTGGTGTACGCAGCCAAATCCTCCGTGTGCACATTGGTGCTGATCACGGTGGCCTGCGCCTCCATCAACAGCACAGCCACTGGACGGCCAACGATGGTGCTGGCCCCGACGCACACCACTTGGGCCCCAACCAAGTCGATGTCCGTTGACTCAATCATCCGCATGACGGCCAGCGCCGTACATGGCACCAGAGTGCGTCGTCCATAGATCACCCCACCGATATTGCCTGGGTTGACACCCTCGATGTCTTTGTCGATATCGATCATCGCTTGAATCCGATGCGTATCGATTGCCTCTGGAAGCGGCAGATGCACCATGACAGCGGTAACCGCGTCATCGCGATTGAGCGCATCGATCTTGGCTTCCACATCACAGGCTGACGCATCGCTGGGCAACTCATGCAGGTGGTAGGCAATGCCGATAGCTTGGCACATCTTCGCCTGATTGGTCGCATAAACACTGCCAGCGGCGTTGTCCCCAACGATGACCGCATCAAGTCGCACGGTCTTGCCCAAGTCGGCCAGCCGCTTCACTTCCTGTCCGAGTTGGTCTCGAACCGATTGGGCCAAGGACCGGCCGTCGATGATGCGTGCTGTGGGAGTCGGAACCATGCAGTCGGGAGGATACCGCCCCGGCCTCCCCTCCCGCCGGCCCGTACAATGCCCAACATGGACGAATTACATCTTGTCGTCATTGATGTAGGCAACACCCGAACGACCGTGGGTGTGGCTCACCATCGTGAAATCACCAATACCGCCATGGCTGCCAATGGGGATCTCGGACGCGTCACACAGGCGGTCTTGGATGCCCTGACATCGGTTTCCGAAGATCGCTCGACACCAATTGTGATTGCATCGGTGAACGACATCTTTGCCGATCAACTGGAATCGGCCCTGGCCGACCAGACCGGCCAAAAACCATACCGCATCGGTCGCGACCTGCCGATTCCAATGCAGTGCGACTTGTCCCCAGAAGCCTTGACCGGCCACGACCGCCTACTCAACGCCATCGCCGCCTGGGCAGTGCTCCAGCAGGCCTCCATTGTGGTGGACGCAGGAACGGCCGTCACGGTCGACTTCATTGATGGTGCTGGCGTCTTTCATGGCGGTGCAATTGCCGCGGGCGCTCAGATGCAGTTGCGTGCCCTGCACGAGTACACCGAGGCACTTCCGGATTTGGAGTACGCGCGTCCTGACCCCGATACGTTTGGACGCGATACCGCACAAGCCATGCTGCAAGGCGTGCACCACGGCATCCAAGGGCTCGTCCGGCGGCTTGCCGAGCAGTACGCGGAGTATTACGAGGCCTACCCAACCGTAATCGCCACGGGCGGAGACGCTGAGGCACTCTTTGGCGAGGATGAACTCGTCGACCAAATCGTCCCGCATCTCACCTTGCTGGGAATCGCCGTTGTGGCCCACGATGCGCTGGCAACGACCACCGACGACGACTCAACGTGAGTCCGCTTCAGGCAAGTTGCCTGACCGCTGCAACCACTGGCGCCGTAGCCATCATCGATGTTCGCGGGCCATTGGATACCGCCCCCCTCGCTGGCATCCTGCCACTGCCCGCTGTGGGCGATGTACGTTTGTATTCGATCCCTGATCTCGATGACGTACTGCTGGCCCGCCCCACGGCTGAGCAACTGCACGTCATGCCCCACGGGGGCGTCTTTGTGGTCGAACGGGTGCTTGCATGGCTTGCCCGGCATGGCGTCACGATTGCATCCTCGACGGCAGGCCACGGTTTTGATGCCATCGATGAGCACGAAGCAGCCATGCTCGAGGCCCTGCCGCGGGCCCAAACACAATTGGCTGTTGACACATTGCTGGCGCAGCGAACTGCGTGGCAGGCCTTTGATGGACAGTGGTCTCAGGACGATTCAATGCGAAGCGCCCGACTCGATCGGCTGCTCACACCCCCGCTAGTCGTTCTGGCGGGACGACCCAATATTGGGAAGAGCACGCTGCTCAACGCGCTGGCCGGACGCACACGCGCCATCGTCGGAGATCAACCAGGTACCACACGGGACCACGTGGGTGCAATGCTTGACTTGGGCGGGCTGGTCGTCGAGTGGATTGACACGCCTGGTCTCCGCACCAGCGACGACCCGATCGAAACCGCTGCGATTGAAGCGGCCATGCCGGTTCTGCAACGAGCCGATCTGCTCATCGCCGCAGCCGACGCGCACAATGACTGGCCCGAACTTCTTGGGCGGGCAGATCTTCGTGTCGCGCTTCGCGCCGATTTGGGCGCGCGAGACGACGCGGATTGTGTCACGGCCGCCATCACCGAAGAAGGTTTGGATGAATTGGTGGCGTGTGTCCGCGAGGCACTGCTTCCGCAATCCGACCTGGAATCGACGAGACCGTGGCGGATTTCTGACTCACAATGCCTCTTAGATCAAAGCCCCATAGACGAGTAGCCACAGTCGACGTAGATCGTCTGTCCAGTCACGCCCGAGGCATGTGGAGAGAGCAACCACGCGGCCGAATCACCGACATCCTCGCCAGTGACATTGCGTCGCAGCGGGGCTTTCTGTTCAACCCAGTCGAGGATCTGCCCAAACCCACCCACCGCCATGGAAGACATGGTGCGAATCGGGCCGCCTGAAATACTGTTAACGCGAATGTTCTGCTCGCCAAGTTCCATGGCGAGGTAGCGGGTCGTCGCTTCCAACGCAGCCTTGGCTACACCCATGACGTTGTAACCGGGCACCGCTTTTTCGGCCCCGTAGTAGGACATGGACACCATGCCACCGCCGTTGTTCATGAGCGGCGCGGCGCGATTGGCCATCGCCGCATAGGTCCACGCCGAAATATCCATCGCCTGAGTAAAAACTTCGCGAGGAGTTGCGGTGAACTTGCCCTCTTTGAGCCACTCGCGGTCCGCAAAGGCAATGGAGTGCACTAAGAAGTCCAAGGCGCCAGGCCCATCAGCAATGGCTGCAAATGCTTCATCGAGCGACTCGTCGGTCGAAGCGTCCATTGGTCGGAGCCACGGATCCTCCACGCCAAGTGCGTCGACCGCCTTTCGAACGCGGCGTTCCATCTTCTCACCTGGCAGGTGGGTAAACAAGCACGTGCCTCCCTCTCGAATGATCGATTGGGCGATGAACCACGCATATGACCGGTCGTTGGCAACACCGACTACCAGCCCTGTCTTGCCATCAAGGCATCCCATAGAGTGACCTCCCTTACGTTGTCACGGGCTCAGGAAAGCGGGAAGGGTACCGCACGCCGCGACAACCAGTGAGCGCCCTGCGATACACTGCCCCAATCGCTGCACGCGTAGCTCAATTGGATAGAGCATCGGCCTTCGAAGCCGAGGGTTGCAGGTTCGAGTCCTGCCGCGTGTGTTGCTGTGCTGGCCCTGAGAGGGTCAGGGACTGAGCGGAGCCTGATTGCAGCCCCAGTCGGCGAGAAGTTGGAGTAAATCGGGGAGATTCACAGAGTAGTCCTGCACGAGGTCGCTCGGGTGAATACCCGCTTGGCCCCAGTCACCGACGATCTCCAGAATGTCATCCGCGTTGACCAGTTCATCGCCCGTGGCGTCGCCGCTGCAGGTTGTGGCGAAGATAGATACCCAGCCGCCTTGTGCCTCGGTCGGCTCGACACTGCTAACTGCCATGAGTTGCAACTCAGGAATGAGCACGACATTGGCACCGACCTGACTTAAGTCCACCGCACCCTCGGAGATCACCATGCGTTCGATCTCAAAGAGACCATCTTCGCCCGTAGCCAACATGGCCGCTGCGCCAGTGATGACCGACTCGTTGGTCCAACCCTGAGCCCCGATAGCCAGATAGGCATCGCCACCCTCGGGGTCGCTAAAGAGGCTCAGCCCAGTACCCCAGAAACTATTGGCCATGTCAATGGGAGGGTCGATCCGCTGACTCTGCGTCCAATTCATTCCGTCATATTTGAACACAAAGACGGCACCGACATCGGCATACGCGTCACTGTCATAGCCAACTTCGCTAACGACGATCATATCGTCTTGCAGATCAACTCGATAGCCGAACGATATATAGCTGTTCACCGACGGGTCATCGGAAACGAGTGTCGCCGAGTGCGTCCAACCGCTAGATTCAACATACTGGTACACGTGCGCCGCGCCGCCATAGGTGGTACCGGCCGAGCCGTAGAGTTCCCCCACTACAAGCCAATCGCCATCAATTGCGACCGATGATCCGAATCTCCCCTCAACCAATTTGGTTGGTGGGTCAATTCTGGTTTCATTCGTGATCGTACCATTGGAGTTGAAGTCATATACATAGACGCACCCATGATGAGAAATCAGCTCTGGGCTGACCGTCGAAGTGAGATTGGCCCCAACGAGCAACCGCGATTCATCAAAGTCAAGTCCGTAACCAAACTGCTGACCACCGGTTTGGTCCCAAGGCGTGATGATGCTTTCGACGAGCGAACCAGATCCGTCGGGATCTTGATACATGTACACCGCGCCAGCCGCAAGCAGATTTGTCCCCTCATCATTGGTTCCATTGCATCCAAACGCGCCAACAAAAGCCACCCCACCATCTTCGTCTGGCTCGGTCGCCAGATCTCCAACAGCAACCGCAGAACCAAAGTAATCGCCTGCTTCACCATCCGATGGCTCCAGCTCGATAACCTCATCGAACCCAGGCTCGGCCTCGCTGAAGAACCTGACTTGGGCTTGGCCGGCAGATTGCGTGGGCGACCCAATAACGACCACCGTGCCACTGGAGGCAATGCCGTACCCGAAGTACCCCCCCTCATCAACGGTGGTAGGTGTCAACGTGGCCATCTCGGCCCAGTTGTGGGAGTCGATCTCAAGACCTCCAAGCGTCAATCCAAGAA
>PVBE012421577.1_pt1 | contig 48026 bp, 33 predicted proteins | sample 1631181 | NCBI WGS metagenome assembly PVBE01 (sample SAMN08397723, study PRJNA350692) | Marine metagenome, whole genome shotgun sequencing project. | isolation source: water | place: Pacific Ocean | collected 2012-04
AAGACGTGCGGCAGACCCCGCCGATCTCGGGTCCCACAGCCGCATGTGCAGGTTTCCGGAGGTCAGTTGCTGAAGCACTGCAGCGAACAGCTGACTGCTCAGCCAACGCCGGGGCGCCCAGTTCCATATGGGCAATCCCGGTTACTACATCCTCGAGGGCTCGGGCACGATGCAGGTCGGTGACGAGACGGTCGACGTGCGCCCGGGTTCTGCAATTCTCATCCCGCCCGGTGTTCCTCATCGGGGCGACGGCGGGTTCAAGACCATCGTCATCGGCGCCCCCGCGTGGGACCCGGATGACGAGGTGATTGTTGAGGAGGAGTAGAGGGTTTGGCGAAGCAACACGACGGACTATCGGACTACCGACGCGCTGGTCACGCTCGGCTGGCGGATGCGTTGGAGTTGTTGGAGCGACCAACCGGGAACGGAGGCTCACCCGATGCCCTGCACCGTCACCTCCGTGGCGCGGTGTATCTGGCTGGCTATGCTGTGGAGTGCGCGCTAAAAGTGTGCATCATCAGCCGTGCCGTCGGCGCGGAGACGCTGCTCGACGCGATGTTGCACTTTGAACAGGATGGCCAATCTGTCGGGGACCTGTTAGGCAGTGACGGTCACCGACTGCCTCACCTGCGGAGGGCAGCCGAGGTGGAGCCGCTGTTCGACGGAGACCCCGTTCTCGTCGGTCAATGGGAATGGTGTCAGAAGTGGAGCCCGGACTGGCGATACCACCCACAACCGTATACAGATCGCGGTTCGGCCCGAAAGGTCGTGTCAGCCGCTGAGGTTCTGTACGAGGCGCTGCTGGAGCAAGCGCGCCAAAAGGGGGCCATGTAGATGGTGCGAGCAACGTATGATTACGAAGCCTTGGTTCCGGCTGTCCGGAGCGCGCTTGAGAAAGCGTTCCCAGAGAGCGCAATCGAACTTACGAAGAGCTACGGCGGGCACATCCACGTACTGCTCGTCTCCCGCGCCCTCAACGGCATGGGCGAGCGCGAGAAGCAGCAGTATGTCTGGGACATGTTGCAGACGGAACTAGCCGAGGAGTCCCAGGCCGTGTCGATGGTAATCGCATATAGCACTGACGAACTCAAGTAGGCATGTACTGAGTCATTGACTACCGATTTCAACAGCAGGAGACACTCAGGGAGGGCTCACCAGATGGCAAAGCCGCTCAAGGTTGGTTTTATCGGATTCGGAGCTATTGGGACCGGCGCGCATATGCCCGGTTGGAGCAAGCTCAAGGAAGATGGCGTGGCTGAACTCACTGCGGTTGCCGATATCGCTCCCGCGGCGCGCGCGATGGCAAGGGACCAGTTCGGGATCTGCGAGGACATGATCTTCGAAGACTACAATAAGATGCTCAAGAAGGTCGACCTCGACATCGTCGACGTCTGCACCCCAAACGCGGTGCACAAGGACCCGACGATTGCCGCGCTCAAGGCGGGCAACCACGTCATCTGCGAGAAGCCGATGACCATCTGCGCCCCCGATGCCGAGAAGATGATCGCCGCCGGCAAGAAGGCCAAGAAGCTCCTGATGATCGCGCAGAGCTGCCGCTTCGTCCCGACGGCGGTCGCGGCCAAGCGCGCGGCGAAGGCCATCGGCGACGTCTACTGGGCCCGCGCAAGCCTGCTGCGCCCGCGTGGCGTCCCAGCGTGGGGCGAGTTCACCAACAAGGAGATGTCCGCCGGCGGACCGATCTACGACCTCGGCGTGCACATCCTCGACTGGTGCCTCTGGATGATGGGTCACCCGAATCCGATCTCAGTCAGCGCGGAACTGTACCTCGAGCTGTCCAACAAGAAGTCGATCATGAAGCACGACCCGAAGAAGTACACCGTGCCCGAAGAGCTGGCCATGGCGCTGATTCGCTTCGACAACGGCGCTGTCTGCACGCTCGAGACGAGCTGGGCCGTCAACGCGCCGGAGGGCACCTTCAGTTGCATGCTGTCGGGCACCAAGGGCGGGATTGACTGGAACTTCGACAAGGTCACGCTGGTGCGCGAGGAATACGGGATGCTCACCAACGCCACGCCTCAGGTCCTCCCCGAGGAAGGCCAGGCGTCTCACAGCGAGGAGATCTACGCCTTCGTCGATGCGATCAAGAAGGGCAAGCCCTCGCCGATACCCGGCGAGGAGGCTCTCATTACGCAGAAGATCCTGGATGCGATTTACGAGTCGGCGGAGACACGCCAAGAGGTCAAGATACGCTAAGCAGGTTGGGCGTCGTTAGCCTTTCTTGAAGCCAAGCAGGACGCCGGCGGTGAAGCCAACGCCAAGCGGGACGTTGTAGGTTACGACCTTCCAGAACCACGCGCCCCCCGCCTTGGCGGCTTCGCCGCCGTGTCCGGCGACGCCGCCCCAGTCGACATCGACGAAGCCCTTGTAGACGAGGTACTGGATCAGGATAAACAGCACGCCCATGATGATCAGGCCGAGCTTCGCCGCCTTCTTCGCCGCGAAACCCACGGCATACCCCATCAACCCGCCAAACCCCAGCGTCCCCACAAACGGCACGATGAAGTCCATCTTGCTGGCCCTCCGTTAGACGGTTGCTGTTGGCTAGACCCTAGAATACCGCGTCAGAACCACCCGGTCAAGGAACCTCCGACACGCGCGCGTAATAGTGGCCGAGCAGGCGTTTCAGGAGGTAAGACCCTTGCGGATCAGCATCTGCCTCGCGCTCGTGATCACGGTCATTCCGTCAGCCCTCGTGGCCGATGTCCCCTCGTTTGACAGGTGGCGCGCAAGTACGCCGAGCGGCGACTACCCCAGCCGCGACGACTACCTCCGCGTCCTCAGTCGCTGGCCGCGCTACGCCGAGAGCGACTGGCACGAGGTCAGGGGCGATCCGACAATGGCCTACTATGGGCCAGGCGACTCGGGTTGGGGGATGATGTGCCACGCATCGGCGATGTTCTGCTACGCCTTGCTCGCGACTGATCCCGGGTACCAGCGCTGGGAGAACGGGCCGGCGCGCGAGAACCTCATCTGGCGCGTGAACCAAGGCATCGAGTTCATGACCCGTTGCCACGCGAGCGGCGACATCGACTGCACCGACGGCCAGCGTTGGAGCAGCGCGCGCACGAAATGGCACTCGGCAACATGGGCCGAGAACATGGGCGCGGCGGCGGATCTCGCATGGGCTCACCTCACGCCCGGGAACCGCGAGCGCGTTCGGCGCGTGCTGACGTGGGAGGCGGGGCGCCTTGGCGAGGAGGTGATCCCGTCCGGCGACTTCGCTGACACCAAGGCCGAGTCGAATGCCTGGAACGCCTCCGTCGTCGCCCGCGCAGCGGTCATGTTCCCCGACGACGAGCGCGCGCCCGAGTGGCGTGAGAACGCCATTGCGTGGGCGATGAACACGCTCTCAGTTCCTCAGGATGCGCAGGACCATACCCGCATCGACGGTCGCCGCGTGAGCGATTGGGTGAGCACTGTCAACGTGCATGAGAGCTATGCCAGCGAGAACCACGGCTATTACCACGTCTGCTACATGTGGTGGCCCATGTGGTGCCTCGCGTCAGCGCACTACTCCTACGCCAGCCATGGGGAGGACACGCCTGGCGGGATGTATCACCACTGGCGCGATCTGTTTGGCGTTCTCAAGCGAGACTACCTCGCCGACGGGCGCTTCGGATACGTGGGTGGAAAGGACTGGCCGCGCTACATCTACGGGCTGACCGCCGCCGTCCCAGCCTACGTCGTTCTCGCAGATGAGCTTGGCGAGCCGGCCGCGCGCAACATGGAGCGAGAGGCGTTCCGGCGCTACGAGTGGGAGCAACTGCACAACGGGGATGGCTCGTTCGTCGGCAAGCGACTGGCCGGCTTGAAGGCGGCGGGCACCAGTGGCTATCAGGCGTACTGCCGGTACGAGGCCGACGAGGCGGTCATGCTTGGGCTGGCCTACGCTCTCCACAAGCTCAAGCCGGCGTCAGAGCCCCTTGGCCCGGCCGCCTTCCGCGATGCCCTTCGCGGCGGGTTCGAGTGCCCGGAAGCGGAGATCGTCTTCCGCCATGGTGACGATCGCTTCGTTGGATGGGCCACGAAGACGCGCACCGGTCGGCCGCAGGCGGTGATCGGCGTGCCCGGCGATTCCACGCTCCCCGAGTGGCAGCAGAACCTCTGCGGCTCATTCGCGATCGAGGGCATGAAGGCGAGCCCCACGATCACGTCGCGCGCCCAAGGCCTCATCGACGGCGGGCTATTCGGCATGGCGACACTCGAGTGGGGCCTAAGCGCCCCGCCGCCGCGCACGGCTACTCGGTGGCTTGAGGTCGTCGACGACAATGTCGCCACCAAGACCATCGCGCAGCCCAAGCATCCCATCTTCACCACGCCGCACCGGATCGACAGCCTGGCGGGCCTTGTCGATGCCGATTCCATCTCCGCGGCATCGCCGGACTGGACAGTCCTGGCAACAAACGACCGGGGCGGGCCGAGCATCGTCGAGAGCGTTGTTGGCAAGGGCCGGATCGTCGTCTGCATGAACACGTGCGACAGTGACTTCGTCGCGGGGCGCGCGACCGGTCACCTCTTTGAGAACCTCATCACCTACGCGAATGGGCCGCTGGGCCATCTCCCTCAGCAGACGGTGACCCGCGGGGCGCTCGACGCGCTGGGAGTCGATTACTCGCCGATCGGCAAACTCGATTCGACTGACCTCTCTCAGTACGGCTCCATCCTCGTCGATCGAGGGTCAAGTCCCGACATGCGGAGCAACGGATGGCGGCTGGTAGACTACGCGGAGCAAGGGGGGACGGTCATTCGCTTCTGCATCCAGGACACCGAGTGGAGCGAGGACCAGCTCTCAGGCGAGCGGCGGGTGGGGGCCATCACGCACCGCGTCGGCGTGGTCGCTCTCCCGGACGGCCGGACGACGCTGCTACGGGAATCCGCCCGCGCGAACACCGACGTGACGGTCGCCGCCACGAACGGCCTGCAGTGGAACATCGGTAACGACATATTCAATGGGAACGCAAGGACGCTGCGCTCGGACGGTGGCCCAATGGTGATCCCAGGCGTCGGTGGCGAGGCCCAGGCGCTCCCGATCACCGGCAACTGGCTGAACGTCGATGGGCAGATTGGACTCGCGGTGGATGGTGAGCCGATTCGCCTGATCGACCGCCCCAACCGAACGGCGCCCTACCAGAGCTACTGCTACGAGACCGTCGCGCTCGGCAGCGTGGGCAGGCGAGATGTAGCGGCGGGCGAGTCAGTCCTCGATCATGTCACCGCATTCGTCACCCGCGCCAGCACTAGCGCGACTCGACGCCTCGCGATGCAGGTTGAGCGCGTCCCAATGCCCGGAACTGACATTGCTGTCGCGGAGGTAACCTCGCCGTTGAAGCGGCGATACATCGTGGGGTGGAACTTCGGTGAGGGTGGCCGTGAGGTAGCGCCACTCGGACGGATTGAGCCCCGTTCGGCCGTCGTGCTGAGGTCAGACTGACGGCAAACAGGGCGGCTCAACCTCGTCCACGCCTGATGCTCAGACGCGACAAGGCGGCCGCCCATGGTAGGAGCGCGCGGCGGCTACTCACCCGCCGCCTTAGCTTTGCGCTTCTCGCGCCGCTTCTTCATCTTCTCCTTACGGTCTTTCTTGGAGGGCTGATCTTTCGCGGTCTTCTTTTGCGCGTCTCTGCTCTTGGCCATAGGTACTCACCACCTCCGATTGCGGGTTTCGGTGGGCGGGCCTCGCATCGTTGAGGGTCACGCACGACTAGTACGTCCACCGGTCCATCTGGTTGCTAGCGACAGTCCTACATTCACCCAGAGGGCGCGCGACTCCTGCCCCTATTGCTCATCAGTCTCAACAGGGCAAGCGATCTTGATCGGCTTCCAGATACCACCCTTGAGCGTGCGGTCAAGCACCTTCACGACTAGCACGTGTCGCCCCGGCTTGACCGACGGCGGGAGCTGGATGCGGAAGCGCTTGTCCCAGCCATCCTCGCCGACATCGTGCTCGCCGATCAGCGCGCCGTCCAGGTAGACCCACGCCGACTCGTCAACCGCGCCAAACCAGAGGTAGGCGTCGCGGCCCTCGACCGCGTCGGGCAGCTCAATCGACCGGCGATACCACGCAGTGCCATCGTAGTCGCCACGCTGCGGCTCCCACCAGTTCCCGATCTCGACCAGCCTCCAACGCGAGTCGTTGTATCTCGGCTCGTGCCAGCCATTCCGCTCGCCGATGTCGTTCGGATCCGTGCGGAACGCCCAGCCCTCATTCGGCAGCGATCCGAGGTCCTCATAGTCATCCCAGAGGTGGCCGAACGTCTTCTCCTCCACCGTCTCCGGCGCCGCTCCGGCCGCAGGCGTTGCCCCGGTGGGTGGCGGGTTCTGCAAGGAGTTCGCCATGTCGCTCAATCGGCCCAGGAGGATCGGCTCGGCCACGATATCCTGATCAGCAATGGACGCCAGAAACTCGCGACACGCGCCAATCCGTTGAGTCGCGGCGTCGAGCGTGTCCGCCGTCGGACCGGCCAGCCACGCGGCATGTGCCCGAGCCGCATCGACATAGAGCGTCGTCGCGTTCAGCTCCAGCGAAGCCATCTCGACCCGGCGCGTCACCGCGCGTCCCTTCGCCTGGTCGCGGGCGGCTTCGACGTGCTCGGACAAATCGCGCAGCAACGTTGGCGTGTATATCCGCCAGCTCGCGCCGACGCCATGCCCGCCGTGCGCGCGCGCGGCGGCCTCTAACGTCTGGTAGTAGCCGCGCATCGGCTCGCTCGCGCTTCGGTAGTAAGTCTCGTAGAACTCATCGAGCAGCGCATCCGGATCCTGGTCCGCGTCCCATAGCATCCGCGCCGCGATATATAGCGCGACGTTGTTGACCTGCGACCGGCCCAGTATCTCCCCGGAGAATCCCAGGGACTTCGCGTCCCGGTAGTGGCGGATGTTCTGGCCGATCACTCGGTTCATGGGCGTGGGCAGGTCCGAGTACTGGAAGTAATCGTAGACGAAAAGCTGCCGCGAAATGCGTCGCCACTTGCCCATCGCCTCACGCCACTTCTCGTTCGGGCCACACTCGTCTTCCGTCCCGATGCCATGCACGCCGCAAGCCCAATGGACCATCACCGGCATCACGTTCGCGCGCGGCTGGGTCTCGCTTGGCGGGCCTGGGAGGTTGTTGTAGAGGGCGTAATATGCGAGCAACCGCCCGGGGTGAGTGTCGTCGAGCTGCGCGCCGACAGCATTGGCGAAGCGCAGAACGCGGTCGGACAGGCCCGACTGGCCTGGCCCGTCGAGCGCCTGGCAGTTGTCACACGTGCACCAGCCGCCGGTGTCGTTGGGGCTAAGCGAGAAGCTGAGCGCATCAGGGCTCTGGTCGAAGTATGCGCGCGCCGCCTGGGCGGCAATCGCGATGACCTCTTCGTTGCTCGTGCAGATCTGCCCGCCGCTGTTGCGCCCGGAGGTCTCGCCCTCGCCGGGGACCAGAGCGAAGTACTCCGGGTGCGCCGCCCCGAACGTATCGGCGGGCAACCAACGGTGGTAAGCGTGGCCATGGTCGGCTGGCATGCCGCCAAGTCGGTTCTTGCGGTACCAATCCGCCCAATCGGCGCGCGACTCATCGGTCAGCGTTGGCGCCACGTTGCCGTTGTTCCAGAGCACGCGGTGGTAGAAATCGGGGACTTCCGTGCGATCGACGTGTGGGCAAGACAGCTCGCGTTCGTGGGGGATGCACTCGCCGATACTGCCAGGCATGTACCACCGACAACCGAGGTGCTCCAGGAACGCGTAGACGGCTGTCCGCGTGCTGGCGTCATTGGCGCCGGCGATCGCTATCGAGTCGTTCGATGACCGGAGGATGAACCCCTCGGGGCCGAGGTTGCGGGGCGAAAGCTCTCTCCCGACCGCGACGGCCGCCGCGCCGCCGATGAGCAGTTTCACTCCCGCGCCACCCTCATCGCTCCGCGTCACGGGCACATCAGCGCGCGAGATCCTGTGGAGATAATCCTGCAACTCTTCCGCCGCGGCGCGCTCGCCGTCAGTCGATTCGAGAGACAAGACGATCCGACACAGCGCCTGCCGATCGGACGCCAGAAGGAGCGGCGGGGGCCCGAGTTCGTCATTGGAGATCTGAGCGTCAACGGGGCTCAGCGCGACCAGAAGCGCTACGGCAGACAACAGGCGGGCCATGGGGATCCTCGTCTCCGCGGGCGTGTTTCAGACCGTGGTGCAGTGGGAGTTCGTCACGACGCACCGTCCGCCCTCGGCGTCAGCGCGCGGTGAGGTTGGCGTATTCGGCGGCGAGCTTCTTGACTCCGGCGCCCACGAACGCTACCGTGATGACCGCGTCGTTGCCGTCGCCCAAGGTGCTGATCACGATCCCATCGCCGAACTTCGCGTGATTGACCTTCATGCCGGTCCGGAACTCCGAGCCCTCGCCGCTGCTTTTCTTGGCGGGTTTGCCTTTGCGCTTGACCGTCGTGCGCCGCGAGCCCGCGGCCGGAGCGCTCCGACGGTCGGAAGACTGCTTCTCTCGCTCGGCGGCGGTGACCGGCTTCTTCTCCGGGGCCTTGGTCTTCTTCCTGGTTGAGAGGATATCGGTCAGGTCGAGCTTCGTCCGTCCCGGCCGCTCATCCATCTCATCGGACTCTTCCTCGAAGATCTGCGGTCGGGCAAGCCGACTGATGTCCTGTTGCCGCGTGACGAACTCCTCGGGCAACTCCGCGAGGAAACGCGATGGGCGCTGGTCTTGCGGCTGCCCATAGATCGTCCGGCGGAACGCATGCGTCAGGTATAGCTGCCGCTCCGCGCGAGTGATGCCGACGTACGCCAGCCGCCGTTCTTCCTCGATCTGATCCTCGCTGCCCATCGATCGCTGGTGCGGGAATACGTTCTCTTCCATCCCGACCATGAACACGACTGGGAACTCAAGCCCCTTCGCCGCGTGAAGCGTAAGGAGGGACACGGAATTACCTGGGTCATCTGCCTCATCCAGGTCAGACAAGAGCGCAATGTGCTCGATGAACGCGCACATGTCCGGCTCTCCATCGCGCGTGTACTGCTCAACGAATTTGGCGGTCAGCGTCACGAATTCCTGGAGGTTCTCAAGCTTCCGCTCCGCATCCGCGTTGCCCGCCGCCCGAAGGGAGTCGACGTACCCCGAGTCTTCGATGATGGCGTTCGCCAACTCAACCAGGGGCAGCGTCTCAGACTTCGCGCGGAGCTTCTCCATCATCGCGTGGAAGTCAACGACCGCTCCCATCGCGCGCGGCTTGAGCGTCTCGATCTCGCCGACTCGCGAGAGGGCCTCGTAGAGCGTGATGGAGTCGGAACCGTCGCCGTATGCAAACTGGTCAAGCTCGGCGATTGTCTTGTTACCCATGCCCCGCGTCGGCTTGTTGATAATCCGCCGCAGGGAGATTCCATCTGCCGGGTTGAACAGCACCCGCATGTACGCCACGCAGTCCTTGATCTCAGACCGCTCGTAGAATCGGAGACCGCCTACCACGCGGTAGGGGATGCCCTTGGCGATGAGCGCTTCCTCAAAGTTGCGGCTCATGGCATTCGCGCGATAGAGGATGGCAAAGTCGCCCGGCTTCCCGACCTTCCGTTTGACCTGGTCGGCGATGTTGTTGGCGATCCACTCGGCCTCTTCGCTCTCGTTGATGGCCTCGTAAATCACCAGGTTGTCGCCCGGATGGTTCTCTGTCCACAGCCGCTTCGGAGCGCGGCTCGTGTTGTTCTGGATGACCTCAGCGGCGCTCTCGATGATCTTGCGTGAGGAGCGGTAGTTCTGCTCGAGCTTGACCTCGGTGCAGCCTTCGTAGTCGCTGGCAAAAGCCAGGATCATGCCGACGTTCGCGCCGCGCCAGCCGTAGATGGACTGATCGTCATCGCCCACGACGCAGATGTTGCGGTGCTTGCCGCCGATGAGCTGGATGAAGCGCGCCTGAGCCGAGTTGATGTCCTGGTATTCGTCGACCAGCACGTAGCGGAAGCGCTCCTGGTACTTGGCGAGGACATCGGGTTTGGTATCAAGCAGCTCGACGGTGCGCATCAGAAGATCATCGAAATCGAGCGCCCCGTTTGCCCGGAGCTTCTCCTGGTAGATGCGATACGCCCGCGCCGCGATCTCCTCCATCGGGCCCTTCTTGGTGGCGCGGAAGTCGCTGACGCCCATCAGCTCGTTCTTGGCGTCGCTGATGCGGTACTGAACGTCGGCGGGCTTGTACTCCTTCGGGTCCACGTCGAGGATCGACAGCGCTTCCTTGATAAGGGAGCGTTGCTCGGCCTCGTCGAAGATGACATAGTTGCTGGGGATGCCGATTGCTTCCCCGTCCACGCGCAGGATGCGGGCGCAGATGGAGTGGAACGTCCCGGCCCAGATGCGCGAGGCCACGTCGCCAACAAGCTTGCCAATGCGCTCTTTCATCTCGCCCGCGGCCTTGTTCGTGAACGTGACGGAGATGATCTCTCCCGGGGGGATCCCGCACTCTTTGACCATGTGGGCGATGCGGTACGTCAGCGCGCGGGTCTTGCCCGAGCCCGCGCCCGCGAAGATCAGTACCGGGCCTTCGATGCACTCGGCGGCCTGGCGTTGTTGAGGGTTCAATGCGTCAAGAATCGAGGTCTGACTGGCGGTCATCTATCACTTGCTCCAGAGGGTGGCTGCGATCAATGCAATGCGCGACGGGCGGCGCGTGCAGCCGCCCGTGCGGAGGTCCGACCGAGTACTGACCACCGACATGGCTACTTCGACAGGCCCATGACGATGATGATACCGATGACTATCACCAGAGGGATGCCGATCACCAAGGCGATCTTCAAGGCGGACGTCGGACGCTCGCCGTGGAGTTCGCCCGTCTGCCCATTCATCACCGCGCGCTTCACCTTGCCCTTGTAGTTGTAGCGGAAAACCCAGATGGGCACGATGATGCGCTGGGTGACCATCTCGCCAAAGCGAAACGACACGCCATCGAGCCGCTCAACGAGTTGGTCGCACGCGCTCCGCTCGTGCGCTTCCATCAGTTCGCGCGACTGGCGGGCCGCTTCCTCCTCGCTGATGGAGGGCTCCTCCATGCGCTGGCCACGGTTGAGCGCCTCGCCGACATCCTCGCCGACCGCGCCCGCGTCCCACGGCTCCAGCGCGCTGACCTCGTCTTGCGTCAGCGCGTTCGACGCCGTGATCGTCTCCGTGTAGCTGCCATGGTGCTGGCCCGACATCGCGTTCCAGACCTTGTACGGCTCAGAGTCCTGATATGTCTCGGACTTGCCCGTTTCGGCGTTCGTCCGGGTCTTGGTGACGTTGCGGTAGTGCGTCTCTGAATCGGCGCCCTTCCAGTCCGAATCAATCTCCCCGGTCACCCTGAAGGCCGGGACGTAGATCTCGGCCTGCTCATCCGTCCGCGCGGTCGACGCGAGATCGCCGGGCGCCCAGAAGCTTGACTTCAGCCACGCCTTCAGCTTCTCGCCCGCTTGCGCCGCGTTAATACTAAACGGCACCAACCGCGGGCGCTCGTTGACGGCAGATTCCATCTCGGGCGGCATCTCGACTAGGACTTCAGAACCGCAGTAATCGCAGACTGTGGGCTTCCACGTCGATATGCCCGTAATCGAAGCTCCACAGGCATCGCATCGTATGGTCTTCACCGAGACTTCAGCCATCAGTGGCACCCCCAGAAATGCTCGCTATTGGTCTGACTGTGATCGGGCGGCGTCTGTCCGATACAACCCGCACCGTTAGCCCCTCGCCTTCCGCTTGTCGAGAGCGGCTCCGACGAATCCGCCGAAGAGCGGGTGGACACGGTTCGGGCGCGACTGAAATTCGGGATGGAACTGGGACGCGATGAAGAACGGGTGGTCGGGCAGCTCAATCATCTCCACCAGGTCGCCCTGAGGCGATGTCCCGCCGAACACCAGCCCGCACTTCTCCAACTGATCGCGATACGCGTTGTTCACCTCAAACCGATGCCGATGGCGCTCTGAGATCTCTTCTTCGCCATACAGCCGGTGCGCCAGCGTCCCCGGCTTCACCGCGCAAGGGTACGCGCCCAAGCGCATCGTCCCGCCCAGGTCTGTGACGTACTCCTGCTCCTTGAGCTTGATGATCACCGGGTGGGGAGAGTCCTCGTCGAACTCCTTGCTGCCGGCACCCTCAAGCCCGCAGACGTTGCGCGCAAACTCAATCGTGGCCGTCTGCAATCCCAGGCACAGGCCCAGATACGGCGTCTGACTCTCGCGCGCATACTGTATCGCACGGATCTTGCCCTCGATGCCACGATCGCCGAAGCCGCCGGGAACGAGTATGCCGTCGGCATCCTCGAGCGCCGGCGATACATCAGCCAGCGGCTCCAGTTCTTCCGTGTCGACGTAGGTGATCTCAACCCGCGCGTCGTTGTGAATGCCGCCGTGCACGAGCGACTCGGTCACCGACAGGTAGCTGTCGTGCAGATGGACGTACTTCCCGCACATCGCGATCTTCACGCACCCGCTCGGATTGGTCAACCGGCCCGCCATTTTCTCCCATTCGGTCAGGTCCGGCTTTCGAACGGGCAGGTCAAGCCGCTCGCAGACCTTGTCGGCCATGTGCTGCTCTTCCAGCATCATCGGCACCTCATACAGCGACGAGCAGTCGAGGTTGTCGATGATGAACTCCCTGTCTATATTGCAGAAGAGCGCGATCTTCTCGCGCTCATCGTCGCCCAGCGGACGTCTCTGACCGCGGCAGACCAAGAAGTCAGGCTGGATACCTACGCCCCGCAGCTCGCGAACGCTGTGCTGAGTCGGCTTGGTCTTGATCTCGTCGGTCGTGCCGAGATGCGGGATCAGTGTCACGTGGATGTAGCAGATGTTCTCGCTGCCCTCGTCGATGCGCATCTGGCGAATCGCCTCAAGGAACGGCTGGCCTTCGATGTCACCGACCGTGCCGCCGATCTCCGTGATCGCGATGTCGGCTTCGTGATACTCGGCGCATTCGCGTATGCGGGCCTTGATCTCGTTCGTGATGTGCGGGATGACCTGGATCGTCTTGCCCAGGTAGACATCGCCGCTACGCTCGCGCTCGATGACCGCGTGGTAGACCTGCCCGGTGGTTACGTTGGACCGGCCGGTCAAGGCCTCATCAACAAATCGCTCGTAGTGCCCCAGGTCCAGATCGGTCTCGGCCCCGTCATCGGTGACGTATACCTCACCGTGCTGGAACGGGTTCATCGTGCCGGCATCGACGTTGAGATACGGATCGACCTTCAGCATCGACACCTTGAGGCCTCGGGCCCTGAACAGTCGCCCGAGCGACGCGGTGGTGATGCCCTTGCCGAGCGATGACACGACTCCTCCGGTCACGAAAATGTACTTGATCTGGGACATGAGCTACCTCTGATTCGTGAGTGGTTGCGGCGCTCTTCGTCATCCCCTCGCGGGGTCAATTCCACTGTCATGCATCGCGCTGGCCGGGCTATTCGGCCTCTTCCTCATCGGCCGCGGGCTCGCCGTCGGAGTCCTTTGGTTCTTCGGCCTCAGCGGGCGGATCGGCATCCTCATCACCGGCCAGTTCCGTCTCGTCTACGATCTCCGCCGCTTCCATCTCGCCCTTGGGCTTGGGCTTGGACAGCTCCTGGACTTCCTCGTTCACTTCAGCGACCGCGGCAGTGATTTCTTCGATCCGCTCGCACAGCGGGATGATATCCGCGTTGCGCACCTTATCGCGTCCGTAGAGCGCGAAGACCTTCCGCCCGATCTCGAGCATGACGCGATCGCGCTCGCCGACCAAGTCGGTGATGTTCTTCTGAAGCCCGCGGACCTGCCGATGCGTGCCGACGCTCTCGGTTATATCCGACAGAGCGGCGCTAGCGAATTCCTTGGCTTGCTGCAGTTTGTCAGTAGCCATTGCGTACACTCTCCCCGTTGGTATCAGCGCCCTCAGATTGTCGTGCGGCCAGGCCGTTCGTCAAGTCGCGTGAGCCCCGCGTCGCGAGCCGATTTCAGCGCGGATCGATGCTCATCATCAGTTAGCCCGCGCGTGAGCTTCGGCTCCTCAAACGCCCGGTGACACGGCCTGTACTGCGGCATCACGTTCACGTACGTGTCCGGGCCAAGGCTCGCCAGGAACACCATCAGCTTGGCTGTCCCGGCCAGACCGCCCGGCAACACGAGGTGTCTAACCAACAACCCGCGCTCGGCAATGCCTTCTTCGTTGACCTGTAGATCTCCCACCTGCCGATGCATCTCACGCACGGCAGCCTGCGCGTGGCTCGGGTAGTCTTTGGCGCCCGACAGCCGCTCCGCCGTCGCCGCGTCGGCATACTTCAGGTCGGGCATGTAGATATCCACAATCCCATCGAGCAACCGCAGCGAGTCCAGACCCTCGTACCCGCCGCAGTTCCAGACAATCGGAACGGTGAGTCCTTTCTCGATTGCCTCGGGCAACGCCTCCAAGATCTGCGGCATCACGTGTGTCGGCGTCACGAAATTGATGTTGTGGCATCCATGGTCCTGCAGCGCGACCATTCCCTCGGCCAACACGGATGCGTCGACGGGCGTCCCTTGGCCCATCTGGCTGATGTCGTAGTTCTGGCAGAAGATACACGCCAGATTGCAGCTCGCCAGGAATATCGTCCCCGAGCCATATTGACCGACCAGCGGCGCTTCCTCGCCAAGGTGAGGCCCTGCACTAGCAACCGCCGCCCGGCGCCCCGTTTTGCAGCGCCCCCACGCGTCGGCGGTCCGGTCGACTCGGCATTCGTGCGGACAGAGCCGGCAGTCTGTCAGCATCTCAAGCGCTGACTCGATACGCCTGGCAAGCTCGCCCGATTCGTGCAACTCGAGGTATCCGGCCCGCATCACCTACAACTCCAGATTCTGCCCGTTCAGCGCATCGCCAAGTACGGGGACGTCGGCATGACTCGTCAGGTCAAAGTGCAGCGGCGAGATGGACACGCGGTTCGCGTTCACTGCCGCGATGTCGGTGCCGGCGGTCGCGTCCTTCTCCAGCGGGCTGCCGCTGAACCAGTAGTAGGTCCGCCCGCGCGGATCCGTGCGCTCCTGCATCCGGTTGATGTAGCGCCGGTGGCCCAAACGCGTCACGTCGATCCCTTCGATCTCCTCGGGCGCGACGTTGGGCACGTTGACGTTGTAGAAGCACGGACGCGATGCCGCATCGACGGGGAAGTTTTCGAGCAACCACACGGCCACGCGCGCCGCGACATCAAACCTCGGTGGAGAATCCGGAGCGACGACGCTCACCGCGAAGGACGGGATATCGTACATCGCCCCCTCCATCGCCGCGGATGCCGTGCCCGAGTAGAGCACTTCCTCGCCCAGGTTCGCCCCGGAGTTGATCCCCGCGAAGACGACGTCCGGCAAGTTGTTGGGGTCGATCGTGCCCAGCGCGACGCAGTCGGCCGGCGTGCCGTTGCTGGCGTGCGCCTCAACGTCCAGGCCGGGCAGCGCAACCCGCGTCAGCCGCAGCGGCTTATGAAGCGTCACCGCGTGGCCCGCCGCGCTTTGCTCGCGCTCGGGGGCGATGACCTTCACGTCGCCGCAGTCGGCCAGAGCCGTTGCCAGAGCGTGGAGTCCCGGTGCAAAAATCCCGTCGTCATTGGCGAGTAGTATCTTCATGTGTGGTTACCCGAAATCGACAAACAGCGCCTCGGTCAAGTCCTCGAACTCTTCGATTTCCGCGAGCACATCATCCTCAAGCGGGTGGTCGAGCATGAGCGCCATGACGGCCGGGCCGCCGACCTGCAGCCGTCCGACCTGCATCCCCGCGATGTTGACCTCGCGCTGGCCCAGCAGCGTCCCAACGCGCCCGATGACGCCGGGCTTGTCGTGGTGCCAGACGAACAGGACGCATCCGCGCGGCGCGAGGTCCATGCGGTAGTTGTCGACGTCGACAATGCGCGCGTCACACGGCCCGAAGACGGTCCCGGAGATGTGGTGCGTCTGGCCGCCGGCCTGGACTGTTGCCGTCACGAGGCTCTCATATCCCCGAGTGTTGCTACCCGTGCCCTCGGTCAGCTTGATGTCCCAATTCTCGGCCTCCACCGGCGCGTTGACGATGTTTACCGGGTAGCTACGCAAGGGGCTAAGCAGGCCGACCAGTAGCCACAGCTTCATCGGCTCAGTATCGCTGTCAACGATGTCGCCGGCATACACCAGCTCAACGGACTCAATCGGGCCGGCGAGCAATCGGCTGTGCAGTCGCCCAATCTTCGTCGCCAGGTCGAGATACGGGCCCAGCTCGCGGAGCAACTCCGGCGTGATCGTCGGCGCGTTTACAGCCGTCCGCGCCAGACGCCCCTCGAGGATGTCCACGATCTGCTCGGCAACGTCAACCGCCACATACTCCTGCGCCTCTTCCGTCGACGCGCCCAGGTGTGGCGTCATCACTAAGTTCGGGGCATCAACCAGGTGCGTTGGCGGATCCGGCTCGGCGGTGAACACGTCCAAGGCCGCGCCGCCCAGCTGCCCGCTCTCTAACGCCGCAACGAGGGCTTCCTCATCGATCAGCCCCCCTCGCGCGCAGTTTACTATCCCCGCCCCCGGCCTCATCATCCCCAACTCGCGCGCGCCGATCAGCCCCACTGTGGCCGAGGCTTTCGGGGCGTGTAGCGTGATGAAGTGCGACTCCGCCAGCAGCTCGTCGAGCGAGACAACCCGTACGCCAAGACTCTCCGCGCGCGCGTCGCTAATGTACGGATCGAACGCGATGATGTTCATGCCAAACGCCTGCGCTCGCTTGACGACCTCGCCGCCGATCTTCCCGCAGCCCACGACCCCGAGTGTCTTGCGGTAGAGCTGTCGGCCGACGAACTCCTTGCGCGACCAGTCGCCCAGCCTCAGCTTCGCGTCCGCTGCTGGGACTTTCCTTGCGAGCGCCAGCAGCATCGCCATGGTGTGCTCGGCGGCTGATATCGTGTTGCCTTCGGGCGAGTTGATGACGATGATCCCGCGCGCGGTCGCGGCGCTCACGTCGATGTTGTCGACCCCAACGCCGGCCCGAGCGATGGCCCGCAGGTTCGGGGCCGCGTCGAGGTCATCGGGCCCGATCTTCGTGGCGCTTCGAACGATCACAGCCTCGCACGGAGCCAGCCGCTCTCGCAACTCATCGCCGCTGAGCCCTTTCTCGCTGACATCAACTTCGGCCACGTCGCGCAGGATCTCAATCCCGCGCTCGGCAATGCCGTCGCAACACAGAATGCGTAGGTCTTTGGCCACGGCGTCCTCCAGGCCCAATGAGCGGGCCGCGTTAGTTCGTAGGCGCGACGGTCTTCAGAGCATCCTCAAGCGCGGACAGCACGCGATCCACCTGCGCGTCATCGACCGTGCCGAGATGCCCGATTCGCAGGAACTGGCCTTTGAACGCGCCTTGCGCGCCAGTAACCAGGATTCCGTACTCCTGCTGGATATGTGTCCTGATCTCCGCCTCATCCACGCCCTCGGGCGGGCAGAAGGCCGTCACCACGTTGCTTGAGTATTCCGGGTCGTTGAACAGCTTCAGCCCCAGTGCCTGCACGCCCTCGCGGACCCTCTCCGCGCACGCGGCGTGGCGTTTCCACACGTTCTCAATGCCCTCGGACCTGATGAGCTTCAGCGCCGCCTGCAGGGCGACGATGAGGCTCGTGTTGGGCGTGTATGGCGTCTGCCCCTTGGCGAGTGATCCCTTCGCCTTGGCCAGGTCGAAGTAGAATTTCGGCATCGTCGACGTCTCGGCCGCAGCCCACGCTCTATCGCTCACGCTGACGAACGCGAGACCCGGCGGCAGCATGAGGGCCTTTTGAGAGCCCGCGACCACAACGTCCAGGCCCCACTCATCCGTCCGGACCTCGATCGCGCCCATTCCGCTGACCGCGTCGACGATCGTCAAGGCGCCAGCCTCGGTCGCCAGCGCGGCCAACTCGGCCACCGGGTTCGTGACGCTCGTGGATGTCTCATTCTGCGTGAACAGGACGGCCTTGAACTGCTTCTCCGCCAGGGCTTTCTTGGCGCTCGCCAGGTCAGCCGGCTGTCCCCATTCGGACTTGACCCACGTCACCTCGGCCCCATAGATCTCGGCGATCTTGCCGATCCGCTCGCCGAAGTTCCCAACAGCGATCGCCAGGACGGCGTCGCCCGGCGAGAGGAAATTAACGATAGCGGCTTCCAGCCCGCCCGTGCCCGAACTCGTCAGAATCAGCAGGTCATTCTCGGTCTGGAAGACGTGCTTCATGCCCGCCGTGACATCGAGCATCAACTCGCTGTACTCGGGTGTCCGGTGGCCTATCTGCGGCTTGCCCAGGGCCTCGCGCACCTCGTCGGGCAACCCCGTTGGGCCGGGAATCATCAACGTCAACTCGTCACTCATCGATCACAACTCTCCGTAGCGTCTCGCGCCAGAATTCGTGCCCCCGGCCCGAGTATCTCAGTGCCGGGAGGGACGTGATATCCAGGTCCAACGATCACGCTCTCAAGCCTGCAGCCTTCGCCGATTTCCGCCGAGGGCCACGCAATGGTATCTCTCACCGCCGCGCCGGAGCGGACCGTCACGCCCGCACCCAACGATACATCCGGCCCCACCTCGGCGCCTCGCTCAATTACGCATCCTGCCTCGGTGGCCACCGTGTCTGGCGAGGCAGATATCCACGGCAACGCGCCGCGCAACACGCAGCGATTCGCCTCAAGGTATTTCTCGGGTGTGCCCACATCAGCCCAGTACGCGTCGTCGTCCATCCGGAACGCCACGAGCTTCCTGCCTTCGCCGATCAGCCCGGGGAAGAGCTGGGTCTCGTTCGAGTACCGCTCCCCTTTGGGGATCGCGTCCAGCACCCCGGGGCTGAAGACATACATCCCCGAGTTGACCAGGTTCTTCCCCGTCGGATCCTCGGGCCGCTTTTCCAGGAACGCCTCCACGCGCCCATCGTCGGAGACCCGCACCAGCCCATAGGCGGAGACATCCGGGACGTGGCGAACGACAATCGTGACATCCGCCTCGCGCTCCGCGTGCGAGCGAAGCAGCGCCGCGACGTCGACATCCATGATCTGGTCGCCGTTCATGACGACGAACGGACCATCGGCCGCATCCAACGAGTTTCGCACGGCGCCGGCCGTGTCGAGCGCCTCATGTTCGACCGCGACGCGGACCTTCGGCAGTTCCGGGTCCTCGACCGCGAACGCATCCTGGAGCATCTCGTACATGTAGCCCGATGCCAGGATGGCCTCATCAACGCCGCCACGACGCAGCATGCGCAGCGAGTACGTCACGAGCGGGCGGTTCGCCACTGGCGCCAGGGGCTTGGGAGCCTCGTACGTCAGCGGCCGAAGCCTCGTTCCCAATCCACCAACCAGCAGAACCGCCTTCGCCGTCGACATGGGCCTACTCCGCCGCGAATATCACGCTGATGGCCCACCCTCGGCCGGTCTCAACGCCTTGAGTCGCAATTGTAGTGTCCGCGAGCCCTGGTACTCGTTGATCTCCGGCGAGAAGCACAGATCGACGCGCTCGGAATCACGCAGCCACTGGTAGTCGCGCGACATGCCAAACCCTATGCACTCATACGTGTGCGTTTCGTCGGTCACCCAGAGCTTCAGGTGCGTCCCGTCGCGGCCGACCAGCATCTTGTCGGCCACGCGCGCGCCCTTCACCGCGAGGCTGGGCTCGGGGTTACCGTTGCCGAACGGATCCATCGTCGCCATCTCTTCGGTGAGCTGATGCGTCACTTCCGAGAGTTGCACTTCCGCATCGATCTCGATGCTCGCCTCAAGCGACATGATGTCGAGGGTCTCGTTGGCCACCGCGCACAGCCGCTCGCGCAGGAGTTCGAGATTCTCGCGCTTGACCTGGGCGCCGACTGCCATCGCATGGCCGCCGTGGCGCTCCAACACGTCCGCGCAACGGTCGAGTCCCGCCGCGAGATTGAACTCGGGGATGCTCCGGCCCGAGCCTCGGTACACGCCACCGTCGCCGACCATGAGGATCGCCGGACGACCGTACATGCTCACAACCTTCGACGCCGCGATTCCGACGACGCCGACATGCCACCTATCCGACGCGAGCACAATGACCGGCGTGTCATCCAGCTCGACGTCGCGCTCGATCATCAGCCGCACGTCGTCGTAGATCGATTGCTGCTCTTGCTGGCGCTGCCGGTTGACGCCATCGAGGTACATCGACGTCCGGTTGGCCTCGTCCTGATCGGCGGTCAGCAATAGATCGAGCGCGGGGCCCGGATCGGCCAGCCTCCCCGCAGCGTTCATCCGAGGCGCGAGGCGAAACCCCACATCACTCGCCTTCACGGCGCCGTTGACCTTGCACAGGTTCATCAGGGTCCGCAGACCCGTCTTCTTCGTCTTCGCGAGCCGCTCGAGGCCCATTGCCGCCAGCGCGCGATTCTCCCCGATCAGCGGGGCTACATCAGCGATCGTGCCGAGCGCTGCCAGGTCCAGGAACGCCCGCTCGACGAAGGCCACGTCGATGTCTCTCGCCTTCGCTACCGCCCGCGCTAGCTGCAGGGCGAGACCCGCGCTGGCCAGTTCGCGATTGGCGTACGTCGAGTGCGCCACCTTCGGGTCGACAATCGCATCGGCGGGCGGGAGTTCTTCCCCCGGCTCGTGGTGATCCAACACGATCACCGCCGCGCCCATCTCGCAGGCGCGCTCGACGGCCTCATGGTCACGCACGCCGCAATCCACGGCAATTACGAGCGATGCGCCTTCATTGATGGCCCGCTCCACAGCACCCGTGTTCAGGCCGTAATGGTCGTGGATGCGGTGCGGGATAAAATGCTGCACGTTGCAGCCGAGTTTGCTTAGGAAACGAACTAAGAGAGCCGTCGCCGTGAGCCCGTCGACGTCGTAGTCGCCGTGAACGAGCACCGTCTGCCGCTGGTCGATGGCTTCATTGACCAGGGCGACCGCCACGCCAATGTCCGGCAGGTCGGCGGGGTCGTGCAACTGACTGCTTGAGGGGGAGAAGTAGGCTTCAACTTGCTTGGGGGATGTGATCCCCCGTCCGGCCAGAAGCGCCGCCGTGACGCGCGAAATACCCGTCGCCTCTGACAGCTCCCGTTCGACGTCGGGTTGCCTCGGGCGAACGCACCACCTCACTGAATCACTTACGGAATACGCCTTGTCGGCCATGCTTCATAGCCCGCCTCTAATATTAGGAGAAATGCCCCCTCCTGTCAAACCGCCCAACTGCCCCCGATTCCCGCCCCCCGACCGGCCTCGCCCCGGTATTGGAGCCCCCCCTTCGCCCACGGCACGAGGTGCGTCTGGATGTGCAGGGCGAAGGTGCCTGACGGACGGCGGACACGGTTCGTGCAAGAGGCGGGCTGTCCCAGCCCAGGTCGTCCGCTGTCGGACTTACGGTCGGCGCGACATGAGACGACATCTGGGGTGACGCGGACCTCGGTCCGCATCCCTTTGCCGGGGCCACATGGAAGCAGGGCCACGCGTCTCCCGCACCGAAGCTCTGATGTGGAGTCGTCACCCGGAGTGTGGTTTCTAGATTGGCAGCCGTACAGGGGAGGCGTCCGATGCGACTGAAGAGCTTGGTGCATCCACAGGTCTGCGCGTGTCTGGTGGCGTTTTGCGTGTGGCTCAATGCCGGAGAGGTGTGCGCGGGCGAGACGGAAGACCTTCGGGCTCTCGCGGTCGCTGTGAAGGAGGCTCGTGATGAGCGCCGATGGGCCGAGGTCCTGGATCTTACCAGGGACTTGGAAGCCCGCCCCGGGCCCGGCGATGAGAACGAGACGGAGCGCAGCATCGTGGCGTATCTGCTTCTTAGGAGCGCCGGTGCGTTTCGAATCGAGAGAGGAGGGGCGGAAGAGGCGATTAGCCGAACCGAGCGGAGCATGGAGTGGGCGGAGTCATATGAGGCGGCGAGCTATCTGCTCCACCGGTGGTTTACGGCCGGGCAACCCGACGCGGTCACCGAGGCCTGCGTGGAATGGTCGAAGCCGGAGCACATCGCTGCGTTCGTGGCCACGTATGAGTCCTGGCGGGACCTCGGGCTGCGGGAGGCCGAGGGGGAGGCCGATGTCGATGCGTGGCTGGCGCAGTTTAGGGTGGCAGCCAACCAGGCTGGCGGAGTGAGCAGAGCGAGGGCCTGTCTTGTTGGCACGGAGAAGGACCTCGCCGAGGCCCGCCGCCGTCTTGCGGGGGTGGTCCGCGGTGGCTCGGGAGCCGCCCAACCGGCCACCCTCTTCTACGCACGCGCATACCTGGGCTACATAGCAGACAGGCAGGGAAAGCGGGAGAAGGCTGCCTCGTGGTACGGGAGGGCCCTTGAACTTGAGGAGGAGTCTGCCGACCCCCTCTTCGCGGACCGCTTCGCCGACACCAGAGACAGGGCGCGCGAAGGCACCAAGCGTCGAGTGACGTGGATGCGCCATCTCGACGGGTCACCCGTGCTCGTGGCGGCCTCCGAAGGTCGCGAGGACGAGGTGCGGTTGCTGCTCGACGCAGGTGCGGACGTTGCCGCGGCTGATGAGGATGGGTCGACCGCGCTGCACAGGGCGGCTTCGGGGGGGCACTTGGGGGTGGTGCGATTGCTGCTCGATGCCGGTGCGGACGTAAGAGCCGGGGACGAGTGGACCCCACTGCACGTGGCAGTGGAGACAAGCCATCGAGGCGTGGCGCGATTGCTACTCGACGCCGGTGCGGATGTGAACGCTGGAGCTGGTCACGGTCACGGCTGGACCCCACTGCACGTAGCGGTGGATACAGGCCATCGGGGCGTGATGCGACTGCTGCTCGATGCCGGTGCGGACGTGAGAGCCGGGACCGGCTGGACCCCGCTGCACGAAGCGGGCACCATGGGCGACAAGGACCTCGTCGCCATGCTGCTGGATAGGGGCGCAGGCTCGGCCATCGACAGGCCGGAGGCGCCCGTGGCCGCATTCGTGGCCCGACCGGCGATCGGCTCCCTGAAGATCAAGTTCGACAGTCCCGCTCGTCACGGCGGTCCGATCGTGCTCCACGAGTGGGACTTCGGCGACGGCCAAGGGGACTTCGGCCTGCGGGTTACGCACGTCTACTCGTCCGAAGGCACATTCCAGGCCGAGCTTACCGTGACCGACTACGCCGGACAGACAGATACCGCGACGGTATCGGTATCGGTAACGGCAACGGAGAGGACAAGACCTGACAAGATCGCAGTGGTAGTGGACACGGAAATCAAGCCACTCATCCAAATACGTCTCGACCGGTATGTTGCCGACCTCAAGGCATCCGGATGTGCCGTCGAGGTCCACGAGTGGATGACGGGAGTCGAGAATGAGCCCGTCCTGCTCAAGCAGCACCTCATGAGTGTGCCAGGCATCACGGGCGCCGTGTTCATCGGGGCTCTCGCTCCGGCGTACTATGAGTACGACGAGGATTTCAAGGGCTATGCACGTTTCGCGTGCGACCTGTACTACATGGACTTCGCTGCCGAATGGTCCGACTCGGATGGCGACACTTTCTTCGATACCATCGAGGGCCAGCCGTACCCGGAGATCTGGGTCTCCCGCCTGTATGCCGCTAACCTGGAGGATGCGTTCCCGGGCCTGTCCGACGCCGACCTCATCAGTCGATACTTCGACAAGAACCACGATTTCCGAACGGGAGCCTTGCGCCTGCGGAACCGGGCTCTGGCCTACCACGATGATCAGTGGCGGCGCTTCACGGACCGCGGCATGTCGGAGGCATACTCGAAGGTCAAGGTGGTCAATGACGGCGAGACCACGAGCGCGGCCGATATGATGAGTCACTGGGATGACGCCTACGAGTCCGCATGGCTCACCGCGCACAGCATGCCTCAGGGGCACAGTTTCTCTGACGGGATGTGGTCTGCTGGTGCCATCGGCAAGTCCGATGTGGCTGCCGGGGATCCTCAGGTGCTCTTCTGGAACCTCTACGCCTGCCATGCCGCCAGCTTCGCATATCCGACGAACTGCATCGCAAACTGCTATCTCTTTGCGCCGACCTATGGCCTCTCAGTCTTGGGCAGCGCGAAAGACGGCGGTATGAACTACGGCCCTGACCAGTACTTCGCCGTGCTTGCTCAAGGGAAATCGACCGGCGAGGCCTTTCGGCAGTGGCTTACTACTAACTGTGCGCCTATCGTGAAGTACAAACGAGACGGCTACGGGATGACGTTGCTGGGTGACGGAACGCTCAAGATCGGCCGGTTCATGGATGACGGGGAGGCGCGGCGAGCATCAACATCACGCGGCCGGGGCCGCGGCTGAAGCGGATGATGGATGTTGCGATCGGCAAGGCGGAGTGGATGATCAGAGCGCACCTCGTGAAGATCAGCGGTCGAGCCCTGTGCCCGCGTACCGCCGACCGGCGCCTCCTTCGCACCCTTTCTTGACGTTCCCTCGCAGAAACGATAAGGTCAAGCGCCGGATGGTCCGGCAATGCCGAAGAATCCGATCGATTTCGCCCAGGTGAGAGATTCATGCAAGTACTTGGTATCCACTCCGACTCGTTCCGCTGGTTCGTAACCGGGAAAGCGCTCAAGAACCCCGAGGACGCTCCCCAAGATGAGTGCGTCATCGAGGAAGAGTGTCTCGTTTTCTACGTTGGCATCGAGAAAGCCGACGAGGCGGAGTCCGGCGATGCGCTCTCGGCCGCGCTCGCCAAGCACGTGCGCGACCGCAGCGCCATGCTCGGCGTGAAATCGGTGGTCATCTATCCCTACGCCCACATCGTCAAGGACCGTGGAAGCGTCCGCACGGCGCTGCCGATCTTCCGCGGCGCGGAGGAGAAACTCACCGGCGGCGATCTCACCGTCTATCGCGCGCCCTTCGGCTGGTACAAGGGGTTCGATCTCAAGGCCAAGGGCCATCCCCTCAGCGAGTGGAGCGCGAACCTCACTGGCGAAGACGCCATCGATGAGGAAGAGAAGAAACTCTCGGCGACCGCCGGTAAGGACAAGTTCGACCGCTACCTTGTCGTCGATCTCGACGGCACTGAACACGATGTCACGCCCGATACCTTCGCCGAGGCCGACGTTTTCAAGCGCGACGAGCCGGTCTATGGCCTGCTCAGGCACTTCGTGGCCAACGAGTTCGGACGCGGCGAAGCCGGCGGCGGCGAGCCCGCGCACGTCAACATCATGCAGCACCACGAGCTGATCGACTACTGCGACGTCAGTGAGAAGGGGCATTACAAGTGGTACCCCAAGGGCGTGTTGATGCTGCGCCTGCTGCTGGAATACGCGCGCGACCTCGCGCTCGAGTGGGGCGCCCAGGAGATGCGTAACCCCATCATCATCCGCGGCGACAACAACGTCGTCGGCGAGCTCATGGGCGAGTTCCACGAGCGCGACTACAAGGTCGACGGCGGCCGAGGAATCTGCTACCTGCGCTACGCCAGCGATCCGCTCGGCTTCCCGTTCATGCAGAAGGTCCGGTTCAGCCACCACCAGACGCCGCTGAAGCTCTACGAGGAGGCGAGCTGCTTCCGCAACGAGCAGGAGGGCGAGGTCAGCGGCCTGCGTCGCGTCCGCAACTTCCTGATGACCGACATGCACGCCGCCTGCGCCGATGACGAGCAGGCGCTGGATGAGTTCCGCGTGTTGACGCTGCGCTTTGGCAGGCTGATGAATGACGTCATCGCGCAGAACCGTTGGGTATTGGGCTGGGAGGGCACGACCGATTTCTTCAACACGCACCGCGACTTCCTCATCAGCCTCGGCAAGGAGCTGAAGGTCCCGGCATTCTTCAAGCTCATGCCCGAGATGACCCACTACTACGCGATGAAGAACGAGTACCAGAGCATCACGCGCGACCTGCAAAACATCCAGGTCTCGACCGTGCAATGGGACGTGAAGGACGGGCCGCGTTTTGACATCGGTTTCACGGACGCCGACGGCGCCCACAAGCCCTGTCCGGTTATCCTGCACGCCTCCAGTTTCGGCAGCATCGAGCGCACGCTCTGCACGCTCTTTGAGAACATCGCGGTCGACCAAGACGCGGGCAAGCCGCCGATGTTCCCGGTGTGGCTCTCCCCGACACAGTGCCGCGTGATCCCGGTGAAAGACGAGTTCCACGGCTACGCGGACGAGATCGCGGACCAGCTCAACGCAGGCAAGGTCCGCGCTGATGTCGACGAGCGCGCGGAGTCGGTGGGCCGCAAGATCCGCGACTCCGGAGTCGAGTGGATTCCTTACACGCTCGTCGTGGGCCAGAAGGAACTCGACCGTGACGATGGCAAGCTGCCCGTCCGCGTCCGCCGTCACCCGGACCACGACGACCAGACGGAGACGGTCGACATGAGCCTCGCGGAGCTGATCGGCCATGTCCACGAGACCACGGGCGACGTGCCCTGGCTGCCGTTGCCACTCCCGCGCCAGCTCAGCCGCAGACCGATTTTCTTTGGGTAGGCGAACCTCGCAAGGCGGGCACGCATTTCGATATGTCAGGAACGGATGCCGCTCTCACAGCCGGGCGCGCGCGCCCGGCCCTCTGGCTGGCCGTCTTCTGCGGCGCCATCGCGCTTGGTCTGGCGTGGCTGCCGTTCCGCTCCAATGACCTCATCGCGGGCAAGCCACTGTCCGAAGACGGCTTTTACGTCCTGTCGGTCGCCCGCAACATCGCCACCGGCCACGGCGTGACCATCGACGGCGTGGAACCCACCAACGGTTTCCAACCTCTCTTCGCGCTGGCGACCACCCCCGCGTTCATCGTCTCGCCCCAGTCACGCTTCGTAGCCCTGCGGATCGTGCTGGGCCTCCACTGGCTCGTCTATCTCGCCACGGCGCTGCTTCTGGGACTGATCGCCCGCGACATGTTCGACGACGAGGAGTTCAGGTCGGCGCGGTTCTGGCTGACGGCGTTCCTCTATCTCGCCAGCCTGCACGCCTTCGCGGTCCACTTCAACGGACTCGAGACCGGCCTGGCGATGATGCTCTACGCGCTTGCGTGGAGGGTGTACCAGATCAGGGGCGCTGAAACGCTGGCTAACGCCGCGATCATCGGGGCCCTGCTTGGGTTGACTGTCCTCGCGCGCATCGATGCGAGCTTACTCGTGGCCGTATTCTGCATCCACCTGGCGATCCGTCGCAGGATCGCGCGCGCCGCCATCGTCGCGACGACGGCTGTCGTCGTCTCGGCCCCGTGGTGGGCCTACAACCTCGCCGCATTCGGCTCGCTGATGCCCTCCAGCGGCACAGCCCAGATGGGCTCGGACGTGTCGATCCACAGAGTCGGCCGCGCGCTCGACGCGGCGGCGCAGGCAGCCCTGCCCATGCTCTACGCAGGCCATTCTGAACGCCTCTGGATGTCGCTAGCGCGCGGGACTATTGCTGGCGTGCGCGGTGCTAGCGTGGGCATGGTGGGACCAGATCGCGCCAGCCCGCAGACGAGGCGATGACGGGGAATCTGGGACGGGGCAGCGCACGGTGGCGTTTGGCGTCTGCATCTTCATCGCGTCCGTGGGACTGGTCTGCTGGTACGTGGGGGCGTTCCGCGCGAGCCATTTCTACACCCGTTACTTCTCACCCCTATCACTACCGTGCGTCGTGCTGCTCGGGAGTCTCGCGCTTCACGTCGCGGCGAAGCGACTCGGCGCCATCACTGCGATGGGGGGGCTTGCGGCGCTCGGGTTCTTGGCCATCGTGGCGATGCTGTCGACGGGGCGCATCGGCGCCGAGAACACGATGTATACGGGCCAACTTGCGCTGGTCCGGAGCGTCGTGCCTGACGGCACGTTGGTGGCCGCGGGACAATCCGGCACGCTGGGCTACTTCCGTGACAACGTCGTCAACCTCGACGGCAAGGTCAACCCCGGCGTCCTGCCTTACGAGGGCAGGAAGCACGATTACTTGGATGAGCGAGACATCGGGTGGCTATGCGATTGGCCGGAGCACATCGAGGCCTATCTCGGCCCAGACCCGTCAGCCCGGGGCTGGATGGCGATGGCCGAACACAAGGGCTTCCACCTCTACCGGCGCGGCATTGCGCAGTGACGCCGCCGGCTACCTCCGCCGCGCCAGTTCCGACTGGTATACTCTCCCCAGCAACTCCGAGTTCTTGTTGACCCAGTCGGTGAGCTTGATCGTGCCCGTCGGCTCCTCGTCGCTGGCCATGAGTCCGTCCATGAGCCCGTCCAATTCATCAGCGGTGAGCATCACGTCGTTCTTGAGGAGCCCGATGAGCTTCGACATGAGAAGGAAGATTGGGCGTGGCACCCTCAGAATCAGCGTCCCCGAGACCGTGTAGCTTGCGACGGTCTGGACGAACTCCTTGAACGTGAATGTCTCCGGGCCGATGGCGTCAATAGTGTAGCTGTCCTCACGCGCCCCGCCTTCGACCGCCAAGCGGGCCAAGTCCTCAACATGGATCGGCTGCATCTTGTACTCGCCCTTCCCGCACATCATGAAGACCGGGAAGCGCCGCAGCGACCAGGCGATGTTGTTGATGAGGATGTCCTCGCCGCCGAACAGAACCGTCGGCCGCAGGATTGCGTATGAGAGGCCGGAGGTGTGAATGGCCTCCTCGACCTTGGTCTTCCCCCGGTAGTAGCCGTACGGAGAATCGGCGGTGGGCCTCACGATGCTGACATGCACGATCCGCTTCACGCCCGCGTCGACGGCCGCCCGGACCAGCGTCTCGCTGTTCTCCGCCGCCTTCTCATAGGTCATTCCCTTCCACGGGAAGCGAACCCAATACGTGTTGTAGAGGACGTCCGCGCCGCGCAAGGACTCGGTCAGTTTCTTCGGATCGTCGAAGTTGAACGGGTGCGCCTCGACCTTGTCACCGAACGGGCTAGGCTTGTTGGGGTGGCCGGTGATCGTGCGGACCTGCTTGCCATCTTGCAGCAGCTTTCGGGTGATGAACTTGCCGGAGAACCCGAATGCGCCGGTTACTACGTTCAGTTCAGGAGCCCCCATCTGCGCGTTCCTCCCTATTCTGACCGTCCATCCGCGAATCGCGATTCTATCTCATCAGCGCTCAGCGTCCGTTGGTATATCCTGACATCATCGATCTGTCCGAAGCTCTGGAACTGCTCCTCAACGTCGGAGTACATGCCCACCCGCAGCTCCCCTGTCCACGGCGAGCCGTCGACCGGGCCGATCTCCTTCGCTCCGACCTCCGCGCCGTCCACATGCAGCCGGCTCCACATCCCGTCGTACGTCGCGCAGATGTGATGCCACTCGCCGATGCTCAACGTGCCGCCGTCCACGATCTTCTGCACCGGGAGATACCAGCGCACCTTCCCCCCGAAGAACTGAAGCCAGTATCCGGGCGCCTCCCAATGGCCGAACGAGAGCATCACCGGGATCGCGCCGGCGCGGCTGAGTCTGACCCACATCTCCACCGAGAGCGGCCCCGAAACCTGAAGCATCTCATCACTCGGATATGCGATCCACCCACCCTCGCTCACATCGAGCGCGCCCGCGCTAGTCCTCGCCTTCCCGTTCAGCGTTCCCGCCTGGCCGGTGGTGGCCTCGACGCCGCCGAACCCCGCCTCGAATACGGGCTCGTGCGGCGCTTTGACGGGCGTTGCGGCGACGATGACGGATGCCTCGCCGAGCCGGCCCGCGCGATCGACGGCCTGAACGCGGAAACGATGCTCCGTTTCGGCGACCAGCCCCCCCACGACCATCTGCGTTGCCGCGAGCGGATCTTCCCCGCTCACCCGCCGCCATTCCTCACCCTCAGCGGCGAACACCGCGTATCCTCGGGTCGGCTGATCGAGCTTCTGCCACGCGACGGTAGCCCTCGCGAGCCCAGGGGCCGCAGTCACCGCCGTCGGCGCCAACAGCAGCGGGAAGTCAGCAATCGCCAGCGGACCACTCCGCGCCGGGTCGCTCTTCTGCCGTAGATCGTCAACCGCCACGATGGCGTATTCATAAGACGCATCTGGTTGAAGCGTCACGTCATCGAAGGTCGTCCACGCCCACTCGCTGAGCAGCGTTTCCGAGGTCGGCTCAAACCCCGGTTCCGCGGAGCGGTGCACCTCGTAGGTGGCGCACGGCGCGCTCACCCACGCAACCCGAGCGTGGAACGGACCGACCACCTCAGCCGCGACGTCGGTAGCGGGTCGCGGCGGCGCGGGCCGTCCGAATCCCACTAGAGCGCCCGGGCGCTGCCGGCCCTGACGATCCGTCGCCGCTGTCGCGCACCGCAACGCGCCTTCGCTCAGTAGCTCAGTCGGCAGGGGGAACAACGCCGTGTGATACCGCGCGTGGGCGCTCAGGCGCGTGTCATCCAGCGCCAACTCCACCTTCGCCGGCGAGTAGGCCTCGGCAGCGATCACAGTGCATCGCAGCGTCGCCGGCTCGCCTGAATCGCCCGTCCACGGCACGAGCGCCATGTCGCGGTGCAGGTGCGGACCGTAGACGCGCGGCCCGGAGTTAGGCATGGTGGTGATGGAGTAGCTGTTGGGGCTGATGGACGGCCAGAAATCGCCCGGATGAGGCAAGTCGCCTCCGCCCTTAGGTACCCACGCGCCGGTGACGCGGAACTCGAGGCCTTCGGGACCGACCTCCTCAGCGGGGATCTTGTAGCGCCAGACTCGGCCGCCAACGTGCGCCATCTGGACGAACGTGCCCGGATCTGGGTCTCGCGGCGACCAGTAGTTGAGTTGCACAGGCGCCACGCCTTGCGCCGAGGAGTCGAGAGATGAGATCACCTCTATGGCAAGCGGCGTCCCCTCGGGAATGGCAGTCGGAAGGTGCTTCACTACGAGCTCGCCATACCGCCTCGGCGCCTGGCGAAACTGCGGCTCGCCCAGCACTTCCTCCGCCCGCTTCCAGAGCGCCTCGTAAGCGGCGTAGGCTTTGATGTTGATCGTGGCCAGGTTCCCAAAGTCGCCCTGCGTCGTCAGCCTCGGCACGTACGCCCACACCGCTTCATCGAGCGGACAGTCACGCACTGTCTTCAGCGCCTTGCGTGCCAGCCTCCGGGCCGTCTCCGCGTCGCCCGCCTGCTTCAGCTTCTCGGCCTCGGTGAGCATGACGTCGACTTCGGCGCCGGGCTCGAGCACGAGGGCCGCTTCGTCAAAGGCGAGCAGGAAGTCGATGGTCGCCCGGAGGTAATGCACGCGGTCCCATTGGGTCCAATGGCGCGGGCTGAGATGATCCAAGCCTTCGCGGATCTCCCGTAAGGCTGCGAGCTTGTCTTGGGCCGGCCGGTCGTTGCTGGAGAACCACGCGAACCTCCCGCACTCGACCTGCCCGAGGCTCCCGGTCCAGCGCGGGCCCAGTTCCTCAAGTCGCATCAGCGTCTGCGCCATCGCCTCATCGCCGAAGGCATTCGTGGCGTAGTCTCGGTAGAAATCCTCATACGTGAGGTCCGGAGACCAAGCGAACTGAGCCGCGTACGCCGCGACCTCCTCGATTCCCCGTGTCTGCCAATGGATGCCGAGCAACCCGTCGCAGTCCTTCGCAAGCGCGTCGCGCGTCAGCGCCGTGAAGGGTTTCACGTTCGCCTGGGGAGCCCACTGGTCTCGCCGCGCGCCGCCGCCGTCGGACTCGAACCAAGGGATCGGCCATTTCTCCCGCTCGGGCGAGAGCTGCCCATACGCCGCGCTGACGTTCGGCTCCCACGCGGGATCGATGTTGTCGAGCGCCGCGAAGATCACGTCGTCGGCCAGGATACTGTCCAGCCCAATGTAGAAGTCGCTGAACCGCATCCACCGGTCGCCGCCCCATCCACTGACCGCGACCTTCACATTGGGCCGCAGGCGACTCACCACGCCGTCCGCGAACTCCATCCACGCCGCGACGCGCGCCGCCTCGGCGATCCGCTGATCGTTGCCAAGGTATTCGAAAGCGGGCCGATGCCTCTGGATAATCAGGTCGAGTGGCGAGTCCGGTGCCGGCGGCTCAGAACCCGCGCCTCTCCCCTCCTGCTGCCAGAACCACACGTATTCCAGCATCGGATAGGTCGCCAGCATGTGCCGAATCCGCGCTTCGGCGTGCTTGCGCAACTCGGGGTCCGTGGGATCGCCGTGCAGCTCAAAGCCCAGGCAGGTATTGATGCCCCGATCGCTCGCATACTGCAGCCCTTGTGCCAGGACGCACTGCGCCCGCACGATGGCGTCGTCGCTCAACGTCGCCCACGGCATCACGTCGCTCTGGGTCGCGTCCTCGGGCGGCGTCTGAGCATCGGTCATCGATCTCGAGCCGAACACGGTGGACGAGAACAGCCGCCCCGTCCCGAAGCCAAACTCCTCGCACGCCATGTTGCGGATCGTGCCCCAGCCGTAAGTGAGCGAGGTCGCCGCCGGCGCGCCCATCCGCCATTTCCCCTCCCAAGGGTAGGCGCAGAACGGCTCGGAATCGTAGGAGTGGAACCCCACGAAGTTGTTCTTCATCTTCGCCATCTGATTGAAGAAGTATTGGTAGTCCTGGAGGTCCCACGTTGTCGGCGAATTGAGGAAGTTGTACCAGGGGAGGCTGCCGCGAATCGCAAAGACAGGCTCTGCGGTCTCGTCGAGATCCGCGCGGATGAGCAATTGCTTGCGCGGCGGAGGAAGAGCGTCGCCGCCGAGGTAGAACCCCACACCCAGTTTCTCGAGAAGGGAGTAGACACCATACTGCACTGCCACGGGAGACGCGCCGGCAATGTGGAGCGCGGGTCCAACCCCGTCGAAGGAACTCGCGCGCAGCACGTATGCCTGCTCGCCGTCTACATCAGGTAACCCAGGCAGGTTCGCCCCTTGCGTGCCGAGCAAGATGCGGGGACCCGTGCCGAGTGTGGAATCGGCATCGACCACCACGATCCTCGATGACCTGCCTGACAGCAGGCGCAGGTATCGACCCAACTCGCGGGCGGCGAAGATCTCCATCTCGTCCGCGCTCGCCGCGTAGTTGATCGTCGCGCCGGCCAGGTCGAGGGTGCCCTGCGCGGCAAGCGGCGCCGCAACCACCAGCAACAGCATGAGTGTCAGCGTCCGCCGCATATCACCACGTGATCCCATATAGATTTCCGTCCTCCACCGAGACCGCCAGCTTCAGCGCTCCGGTTGCGGGCGCGACGGCGATCCCCCGCGAGCCGAGGTCCGCGCTACCCGTCCAGTCACCCGTTGCCAGGTCTAGCGTTACCACGCGGCCGTCCGCCACCGTGACGCAGACGGTGTCCCCTGAGATGCACATGTCATTGACGGGCATGCCCAGGTCCCTGCGCCACAGCACGTCGCCTCCCGCCTTGAGCGCGTAGACATTGAACGAGAGCGACGCGACGATCGCCTCGTCCGCGCCGTCGCCATCGACATCAGCGCACGCAATCGCGCTGACCTCGTCGGCCGTGCTCAGCTTCCATAGCAACTCACCCGCGCTGCTGATCGCGTGGACGTTACTGTCCGCGCCGCCAAACAGCACCTCGGCCTTCCCATCGCCGTCCATGTCGCCGATCGCGCAAGCATTGACCGTCGGTCCCGTCCTCGATGAGTAATTCCACAGCCTCTCGCCTTCCGCGTTGACGAGGTGCCACCAGTAATACTCCGTGCCCAGCGCGACCTCATCGATGCCGTCTCCGTCGACATCCGCCGCTGCCCCGGCCGTGCTGCCGTGGACGCTCTCGTAGTGCCACAGCTCCTCGCCTTCGGCGGAGAGCGCGTAGTAGTGCCAGTTATCGCTCCCGGCGATGACCGTCTGCTTGTCGCCGCCGAGGTTCGCGCCGAAGACCGTCCGGATGTGCCCCACCCGCTTGTAGTAGGGCGCGCTCCATTGCCAGAGCTGCGAACCATCGGGCGCGAGCGCCGTGACAGTCCCGCCCATCGCGCCGACGACGATCGCGCGGCCCTCTCCGATGATGTCTACCGCCGCGACGGTGTTGACCGCCCCGCCAATATCGACAGACCAACGCGCCGCGCCATCAGCCGACAGCAGCGACACCTTCCCGTTGGCGTTTCCGGCGATGATCTCGTCAGCACCGTCGCCGTCTACGTCCGAGACAGCGATCGCGTCGAAGGTGTGCGCGGCCAGCGTACCCGCGGGCTGCAAGCCGTCGCCGTTGCCCCAGACCTCGACCTCCGCGATGTAGATCGCCGAGCCGTTCTCCGGGGCAGTCGCCCCCTCGGGCAACTCGATCTCGTCGGCCACGCGCGGCGTCAGCGTGATCTGCAGGCCATCCGTCTTGGTGTCGATGCCGCCCAGCTCATACACCTGCGGCGTTCGCGGCTCGCCGCCCCAGTCCGGGTGAGCCTCCGTATCGGTGATCTCAGCAAGCATCTCCCCGGCCGACTTCACCTCGATCGACTTGACCTGGAAGAGCTTGCCCTTGCTCGATCCGATTGCATACCAGGCCTTCACGACGACTTTCTCAACATCGACAGGCTTGCCGAAGGCCAGGTCGATGCTCACCGCCTGCCCGTCCTCGTACATCACGCCGCCGGCCGTCGTGTCGAGCACGCCATCCGTCAGGGCCTCGATCCGATTCTCTCCCGGAGCGCCACCGAACACGTTGGCCTCGAGCGGCTCCGGCGCGGCGGAGATCGACTCCAGCGCATCCACCGCCTCGATTGCCCCCGCGTTGCCTGTCAGCAGGTAACTCGTAAGCTGCTCTCTGTAGCTGAAAGTCTTCCGCAGCTCAGCCAGCCCCTCCGGCGCCGCCTCCTCGGTCGGCGGCGGCGTGGGCATGCGGGCGATCTGGTCAAAAGCTCCCCCCATCATCATTGGCAGCATCGCCGCCTGCGCCGGCAAATCCCGCTGCGTCCGCCCAGCCGGCACCTCGAGTTCGCCCAGGAACGGGACAGTAGCCGTCGTCGCCGTCGATGCATCGATCGTGACGGTGCGGGCTACGACATCGATCTCAACGTCAATCGGCTCGTTCGCCTCAATGTTCTGCACGCCATAGGTCGCGTTGCGGAGGCCAAACACAGAGATCAGTTCCGGCGTCATGAGGAACGCATCCGCTTCAATCGACATGTCGGCCAACGTCAGACCTGCTCCCGGCGGCGCCGCGCCCGCGAGAACGCGCATCCCGTCGATCTCGGCATACAGGAAGCCCTCCCTCGGCGAGGAGACCACGACGTCAGGAACCTGTTCGCCGGATGCTCGCAGGACCGTGAACATCGTCCTGAAGTTACCCACGCCCAGGTCGCCGTTGTAGATCTGCTGCATTACCCGCACCAGGGGCTCGCCGGAGTACTTGTAGGATCCCCAGTTCTTGCCCGTCAGGGCATCAACGCTGAACGCCGCTCTGCCGGCGGGCGGCGAGACGATCGCCGCATGCTGTCCGCCTTGCTCGACCAGCATCCCATTGGCCACTTCGGTCACGCTGCCCACCGTCTGCCAGATCGGCCGGAAGCTGTACGAGCCCTCTTCGCGCGCGACCATCTGATCGGCCACGATGTACGCGTGCCCTTTCAGCCAGAGGATGTTCCGGCGCCAATCAACCCCCGCGTATTCGGGAAGCGACGTCGTCGTGAGTCCGACCTTCGGCAGGTCGCCCGTGTTATCGAGAACACAGAAGTTCGGAATCGTCTGCGACGAGCCGTCCTTCAGGATCAGCACGCCGTTGTGGTACTTCGGCAGCGACTTGATGTAGTCCGCGTCACACAGCCAGATCCGCTCGTTATCCGTCCAGCGAGATATCGAATTCCCGTCGTAGTGGCGGTGCCCGCCATTGCTCAGCCCGTCGAGCAGCAGGTACTGATCGCCCTCGCCAAAACCCTCGCGAATGACCACCTTGTCAACCGACTTCTCAAGCTCCACCACGCCCTCGCCCCCATGGCTCTTGTGGTAATACGGATCGAGGTCGAATATCTGGAGCCCGGCCAGCCGCTCGGGCACCTCGGTCTCGCCCGCAGCCTGGTATTGGCCGAGGTTCTTCCGGCCCGACATCCTGCGCTTCCACTCCGCGGTCCACCGGTAACCCGCATCATCGTAGTACCATGCCGCCGTCTGCAGCACCGGGATCTCAGACCACCAGCCCGTGTAGACGCCCGTGTCGCCATAGGTGACGCTGTAGCCCAGGTTGTCCATGCTCAGGACGGCGAGGTCGGCGTCCTTTCGCGCGTTGCCATTCTCGAAATACGTCAGGTCCGGTTTCGCCAAGGCGTAGCGCATCAGGTGTCCCAAGGTGAGCCACTGGTACCCGTTGCAGTCCTCCCAGGGCTTCCACGCCTTCGCTTGCATGCCGAACGCGGCGTCGGCCGTCTCGAGCCAGTGCACCGCCTCGGCCAGACTGTAGTGGCGCTCGAAGTACTCGCCCGCGAAATAAACGCCGAGCGCCGGGAATGTCTGGTGGTTGTGCCGGACGCGCTCTGAGCCGACCACGTTCCCAACCTTGCGAACGCACTCATTGGCCGTGAACTCAAACAGGATCGCCATCACCGCGAGCCTGTCTTCGTCCGTTACCGCCGGCGATTCCTCAACCGCATCCCAGCCGGGGACGAGTCGGTAGAGCGTGAAGTCCGCATCCATCCCCCACGGCCCGCCATACGTGCCAGGGTCGGCATCGTGGTGTTCCTTCCACTGCTTCATGACCTGAACATAGGCCCGCGCGTAGTCATCGCGCCCCGTCATCGCGTAGTACTCGCCGATCGGCGCGGCTTGCCCGGAAAGCCCCGTGTGCGCGCCATTGGCGATCCGCTTTTCCGAATCGCTGGCGACTTTCGTCAGGTACGCGTCGCCAAGGGCCTGGTCGAAGTATCGCGACTGCAACCGCTTGGCGTCGCCCGTCAGTTTCACGTCCACCGTCGGCCCAAGCGTCAGCGTGTCGCCCTCGCCGATGGCGGCCAGCAACGCGTCGACGCCCTCGCTCACGCCCTGCGCGTCTCCACCGATGACGACCACGTTCTTGCCTGTGCCCCAAGGGTTGGCGATCGTCCGCAACTCGTAGCCCTCATCGCCAGGGAACAACGCGTCCGCGAAGCACCAGCCGTGCGAGTAGATTGGCAGCATCGCGCGGTTGCTGTTGATGTTCCCAACCAAGACGACGTTCGTCTCCGTCATCGCGCTAATGGCAGCGACCAAGTCTTCGTTCGCCGCGGCGTCCGTCTGCACGGGCAGGTCCGCGCCGGACGTGGCTTTGACACCGTCGATCAGCTTGGCAACGGCCGAATCGTACTCCCCCGTCTCAGGCCGAATGACGATTGCAGTCGGCGCGCCGCCCTCGACCAGCGTCGTGTCAGGGACCCTCGCGGCCGGCTCATCGATCTCGGCAAACCCCTTGTACTTCGCCGGCACGACGCGGAGGTTATCCACGAACAGGTCAAACTCAACGCCATGCTGGTTGGTGCCCATCAGCACCTCAAGGACGGTCACCGGCTGGCCGGCGGCCGCGATCTCCTGCTCTTCCCACGACATGCCACCCATCGACACCCCGGTCTGAAGCTCGAACTCATGTGTCGCGCTTGAGCCGAGAATCCCGCCCCAGTTGTTCCAGCTCAGCACTTTCCCCCCGTCAGCGGCGAGGCCCCGGACGTACAGCGCACGCGTCGCGTCGGGCAGCGAGGTCCATGCGTTGAAGACGACCATCTTCCCGTCCATGTCGAGGCCCGGCGCGGGGATCTTGACGGACACGTAATGATTGCCGTCATGGTCCTCAACCGACTTCGCGCTCAAGTGAACGGACGCGTCGCCTTCGGCGATGTATGCCGCGTCCTCGTTCAGCGTGATCTTGATGTCCTCGCACTTCGAGCCCCATGCCGTTGTGAGGCTTTCGGTCGATTCGAGCCCATGCTGCCAGATGATCTCGTCTTGGCACATCGCGGGCCCGGCGAGGATAACGGTTGCCAGTGCGGCGATTACTCTAAGCATCTCTTCACCCTTGTTTCGGACGGTTACCAGAGAATGGGCATCACGACTCGCGCCGTCATCAGCGGGTTGACGATCTGCGAGATCCTCACATCACCCCGCATGCTGATCAGCATCCGGGCCTCATCCGCGTCCACACCAAGCTTCGCTGAGACGATCTCTGTCATGTCGTCGACCGCCGCGCCGATGCACTCCTCGAAGGTCGGCGCCGAGGCGATCGCGCGGACGGCCGAATCGAGGATCACGTAGGGATTCGCCGTCGGCAACGGATCGGGCTCGACGTCCAGTTTTACAAGCACCTCGGCCGGGATCTCGATCCCTTGTCCCGAGATCTCCCCGTCGCCCTGGCACGCGTGCACGTCGCCCATGCCCACCAACCCGCCGTCGACCTGCGCCCTCAGGTAGATGCTCGCGCCCGCGCAGACGTCGATGGTATCCAGGTTGCCGCCATGGGGGCCGGGGGTCGAGTTGGGGATGGATCCATCCGCCGGCGCGACACCGATAACGCCGATCATGGGGTTCGTCGGCAGCTTGAGCGTGTCGCTGAAGTGAGCGTAGCCGTCGCGCACTTCCACCCACCGGTTCACGCCCCGCGACCCCACGAAGCCCTTCGGACCGGGCTCTATGTCCGCGATCGTGATGCGGATGACATCGCTGGCTTTGGCACGGTTGAGGTAGATTGCGCCGGTCGCCGGATTGCCTGTCCCCTTTGGCACGTCTTCATAGGCCATGCCGGCCAGCGTCCGTCCGCCGAAGCAGTCCCAGGTCTCGACCAGCGCCCACTCGCCCGGGTCCATTTCGCAGACGGGGTCGACATCGGCGCTGAAAGCCGTGAACGTATGGTCCCGCGATACGCGCTTCATGAACCGCCTCCAGGCTGTCGGGTCTCAGACCGTTCCCTGCGGCGTCGGATTGGCCCTTCGCATCGCGTTTCGGCCAAGCAGGAAGACCCCGCTGTCGCGGCGAAGACGCGATCCCGCTTACATGCGGAAGGTGAGGCTATGTACTCAAAGATCGTCGTCCCATTGGATTCATCGGAGATCGCCGAGCAGGCTCTGTCACACGCGGCGGAGATAGCGCGGCGCTTCGAGGCCGAGCTAGAGTTGCTAACCGTGGTCCCGGCCTCACCCGACGATGGATTCCCACACGACGGGCCCGGCGATGAGTGGGATCCGCGCACCCTCGAGGCGCAGGAATACGTCGAGGCTGTCGCCGGCCGCCTGCGCGAGGACGGCATCAAGGCCACCACGTCATTTCGTCGAGGAGATGTCGCCGAGGAGATTCTTGCCCACACGCGCGATACGGAGTGCGACCTGATCGTAATGTGCACGCATGGCCGTTCGGGGCGTGGTCGCTGGGTCTATGGCAGCATCGCCGACCGCACGCTGCGCTACGCGACGGTGCCGGTCCTGCTGGTGAGAGCCGCCGAGGAGTAAGCCCCCCGATTAACCCAACGCCGGCCGCATCACCGCCACCGCGTGGGCGGCGATGCCCTCGCCGGTTCCGGTGTAACCCATTCCCTCTGTCGTGGTCCCCTTGATGCTCACCGCGCTCTTTTCGCAACCAAATGCCGCAGCGATTTCATCGCGCATTGCGGCGACGTGCGGCGAGATCTTGGGCGCTTGCGCGATCACCGTCGCGTCGATGTTCGCCACCACGTAGCCCTGCTCAGCGGCGAGCTTCGCCACGCGCGCGGCCAACTCCACGCTACGGGCGCCCTTAAACGCGGGGTCACTGTCGGGGAAGTGCTTGCCGATGTCTCCGAGCGCGAGCGCGCCAAGAACCGCATCCATGATGGCGTGAGTCAGCACGTCACCGTCGGAGTGTCCCAGTGGGCCCGCATCGTGCGGCACGGTGACGCCGCCGATTACGCACGGCCGGCCAGGCGTCAGTTGGTGGGCATCGAAGCCATGTCCTACGCGCAATGCTTGACCTCCTGAGCGACTGGCCAGGATGCGGGCCGCCATCTCGAGATCGGCCGGCGTCGTGACCTTGAGGTTCGTCTCCTCGCCCTTCGCCAGCCACACGGGCTCGCCCATCCGCTCCAGCACCGCCGCGTCGTCAGTCACCAGGCATCCGTCGCTGATGGCGGTCTCATGCGCCCTCAACAGCAGGTCATACCGGAAGATCTGCGGCGTCTGCATCGCCCAGAGAGTGCTGCGATCAACCGTTCCATCCACCAGCCCATCCGCCGATGCATTCTTCAACGTGTCGGTCACCGGCAGCGCCGCCACGCCGCTTCCGTGCTCGAATGCCGACCGGACGCACCGGTCGACCAATTCAGGCGACCCCAGCGGGCGAGCCCCGTCACACACGGCAACGAACTCCGGCGGATCATCCGCCAGCGCTTTCAGCCCGTTGATGACCGACTCTTGCCGCTGCTCCCCGCCCGCGACCACAGCGGCGACCTTGACTAGCCCCAGAGCGCGCGCAGCCGCCTCCGCGTCCGACACAAGCGCGGCCGGCACCACAAGCACGATGCGGTCGATATCACCACAGGCGCTAAGAGTCTCCGCGCCGTGGGCCCAGATGGGTTTTCCGGCCAGGGGCAGGAACGTCTTGGGGGTATCTGGTGCGATAGCCCCAGCCGGGGCCGACTCCAGGGCTTTTCGAAACCTGGTGCCGGCTCCGGCCGAGGCCAGTATTGCAGCCACACGAGCCATAGAGCTCACTCTATCCTGGTCCGCGGCTTCGGCGGCGGCTACTCGTCCACCATTTCGCCATCGCTCGCCGACTTCAGGTCCGCGAAGATCATCTTGCCCGCGCGCGTCTGGAGCACGCTGGTCACCGTCACCGGGGCGAGCTGGCCCACGTAGCCGGCGGCCGACTCGATAACCACCATCGTGCCGTCGTCGAGGTAAGCGACGCCCTGACGGGGCTCCTTACCCTCCTTGACGATCGTGACAGTGATCTCCTCGCCCGGCAGAAAGACCGGCTTCAGCGAGTTGCTCAGTTCGTTGACGTTCAGCACCGACACGCCGTGCAGCTTGGCGATCTCATTCACGCTGTAGTCGTTCGTCACGACCGTTGCGTTCAGGATTTTCGACAGCTTCACAAGGCGAAGGTCCACCGGGTCGCGCGGATTGTCTTCCTCGGGATAGTCGTCCAATACCTCAACCGGCGGCGTAATCTCGGTCTTGAGCTGGTTGAGGATCTCGAGCCCGCGTCGTCCGCGCGCCCGTTTGAGCGGGGTCGCCGAATCGGCGATCTGCTGGAGTTCCTGCAGCACGAAACCGGGCACGTACGAGGGCCCGGAGATGAACCCGGTCCGGCAGATGTCGGAGATGCGGCCGTCAATGATGATGTTGGTATCCAGCAGCTGCGCGCCCGCCATAACAGGCGAGCCACCCTCGACCAGACCATGCGCGCTCAATGATGGGAACAGGGCTGCCAGCTGCGACTTGGCGCTAACGGCAAACCCAATCCCGAGAAGAACGCCCAGCACCGCAGCCGTGATACGCAGCGGCGTCCCGATTTCGGGGACCTCCGCGAGCGGCACGGTTGCGAGCATCGCCACGCCGAGACCGACGAGGATGCCGAGTATGATCGCCACCTTGTCTAGCAACGGAACGCCCTCGAGCTGCCTGACGGTGCCCATCAGCTTGTTGAACGAGTAGAGCCCACAGAGAAAACCCATGAGGGCGCCGATCACGCTCAGGCCCAACTTGAACATCTGCTGTTGCGCGTACATATCAGCATCGTTGAGAAGCGGCCACAGCCTTACGACCATCCGCCCTACCGAGCTTCCTAGAAGTGCGCCTACGAAGGTAATTCCCAACACGTACAGTGATGCAATGCCTGGATATGCCAAAGAGTCCACCCCTTCGCGGTTCCGGTATGGCGACCGGCACCGCCCATTCTGGAGATGATGTGGCTAAGTGAACATGAACGGACGATAGGAATATGAAGGGCCAGTCGACGTCGACCGGCCGGAACGATCTCTAACCTCCCTCCTGTATTCGCGCTCCATCACGCGGCACAATATGAGTAGTACTGGTATGCATTTGATGATTACTTGCTACTATACGTTGTAGAACAACAGAATCCCTGCGAATGGCTCCCATCCACGCCAGAAACGACCCGACAGCGCTGATGCTGTCGGGTCGTGGTATCGTCTGACCAACCAGACTCGTCTACAGCGGCACGGGTGCTTCAACAAGCTTGAACAATATCTCTCCACCCTCAACAACCATCTCGAACACTCGGAGCGGCTCGTCCGCATCCTCGCGCAGCACCTTTTCGGCCAGCGGGTCCTCAACGAACCTGCGCACCGCTCGACGCAACGGCCTCGCGCCCATCGCCGGCTCGTAGCCCTCGCGGGCCAGCAATTCGCGAACATCGTCGCCGTAGACGAGCTTGATCCCGCGCTCGGCGAGCTGCTCGCGCACGCGGTTCAGCTCGAGGTCCACGATCTCGGAGATCTGCTCCGCGTTCAGCGCGTGGAACACGACCGAATCGTCCACGCGGTTCAGGAACTCCGGGCTGAACGTCTTTCGCAGTTCCTCCATCACCTTCTGGCGCATGCGCTTGTAGCGCAGGTCAGAATCAGCCGGTTCTTCGGAGCCTTGCCCGCTGAACCCGAGTTTGCGCCCTTCGGTGATGAGCCGCGCCCCCACGTTGCTGGTCATGATGATGACCGTGTTGCGGAAGTCAACCGTGCGGCCCTGCGCATCCGTGAGGCGACCGTCTTCCATGGCCTGCAGCAATATGCTGAAGACCTCAGGGTGCGCCTTTTCGATCTCATCGAACAGCACAACCGAGTACGGGCGCCGACGGACGGCCTCAGTAAGCTGTCCGCTCTCTTCGTATCCAACGTATCCGGGCGGCGCGCCCACGAGCCGCGACACCGCGAATTTCTCCATGTATTCAGACATGTCGACGCGGATCAGCGCTTGCTCGTCGCCAAACAGGAACTCCGCGAGAGCCTTGGCCAGAAGCGTCTTACCTACGCCCGTCGGACCGAGGAAGATGAACGTGCCCGTCGGCCGCGCCGGGTCTTTGATGCCCGCGCGCGCCCGCCGCACGGCCTTTGCGATGGAGTCGATCGCCTCATCCTGCGCCACAACGCGCTCGTGAAGCGCCGATTCCATCCTCAGTAGCCGCTCAGACTCCTCCTCAGTGAGGCTCGTGACCGGCACGCCCGTCCACGTGCTCACTACCTCGGCAATGTCCTCGGTGAGGACTCGCCGCTCCGTCGACGGTTGCTGGTCGGCCCAGCCCGTGTCCGTATCATCGACATCAAGCGCATCCGTCGGGTCGATCCGAAGCGCCTCGGGAAGCACGGTCTCGTCGATGGGGTCCGGCGCCGTGACCGACTCCAGCGCGTCCGCCTCGTATCTCCGCAGCTTCACCCGCGAGCCGGCCTCGTCGATCAGGTCGATGGCCTTGTCCGGCAGATGCCGCTCCGTGATATACCGCTCCGACAGGTCCACAGCCGCGCGCACGGCATCATCCGAGAATGTCACGCCGTGGAACTCCTCGTAGCGCTCCTGGATACCGTGCAGGATGTCGACCGTCTCCTCGGCAGTGGGCTCCACCACCATCACGGGCTGGAACCGACGCTCTAAAGACGGATTCTTCTCGACGTACTTGCGAAATTCGTCCAGCGTCGTCGCGCCGATGCACCGCAGTTCGCCCCGAGCCAGCGCGGGTTTCAGGATGTTGCTGGCATCCATCGCGCCCTCGGCCGCGCCGGTCCCGACCAGCGTGTGCAACTCGTCCAGGAACACGATAATGTGCCCGCCCGAGCCGCGGATTTCGTCCATCACGCGCTTCATGCGCTCCTCGAACTCGCCGCGGTACTTCGTGCCGGCGACCAGCCCGGCCAGGTCGAGCGCGACAACCCGTTTGTCGGCGAGCAGATCCGCAACATCGCCGTCGGCGATCCGCTGCGCCAGACCTTCCGCGATGGCAGTCTTCCCGACGCCCGGCTCGCCAATCAGGCAGGGATTGTTCTTCGTGCGCCGGCAGAGAATCTGGATCACTCGCGTGAGTTCCTTGCTCCGGCCGATGGTCGGATCAAGCTCGCCCTCACGCGCTAGCTGCGTCAGATCGCGGCTGTACTGGTCGAGTTGCGGCGTCTTGCTCTTGGGCTGCGACTGGCGCTTCGTCGAGGCTTGCGGGTGCCCTGCTACCCCCTGCCGCACGCGCGTCAGGTCGACGCCATACTTGCGCAGCAGGCGATTCGCGGCCCCGCGACCCTCGTGTACCAGGCCAATCAGGATGTGCTCGGTGCCGACATGATCGTGCTTGAGACGTTTTGCCTCGGCATACGCCACGTTGAGTACCCGCTGAGCCTCCGGCGTGAAGGCCAGCTCGCGATTCGGCTCTTGGGCGGCGCCGCCCTGGACCATGTGGTCCCGAAGATCGGCCGCAAGACGGTCGAGCGCGACCCCCATGCCCTTGAGCACCTCTGTCGCGGTTCCCTCGCCGAGAGCCACCAGGCCCATCAGCAGGTGTTCGGTGCTAATTAGGGGCATGCCCATGCCCATCGCTTCGTTATGAGCCAGAACGACCGCGCGTCGCGCGCGGCTCGTGAAACGCTGCCACGGTTCCATTCAGTTCGTCCTTCTGGGCCGCGGACGTGCCCCGGGGGGGCCGCGTCGCTTGCCCGTACTGTGATGGTTACCGAACGCCAATCTCTACCGGCGTTCCCTCCCTGGCGACGAGTTGCTGGAAGCCCTCACGAAGGTCGTTTGTGACATGACCGGCCTTGCCTGATCCGATCGACTGCCCATCGACCACCGTCACCGGCACGATCTCGGCGCCGGTCCCCGTGAGGAAGCACTCGTCCGCCGCCAGGACTTCCTCTAGTTGGAACAACTCCTCGACGACCTCATATCCCCGCTCGCGCGCGACCTCAATCACGGCCCCGCGCGTCACACCCAAGAGCATACCCGCTTCCGGCGGCGGCGTAACTACGCGTTTACCGTTCACCAGGAAGATGTTGTCAGCCGTGCACTCGGCGACATACCCATCCTGGTTAAGCATTATCCCCTCTTCAACGCCCGCCTTGGCTACCTCTATCTTACCAAGGATGTTGTTTAGGTAGTTCAGCGACTTGATTCGCGGGCTCAGCGAGTTCGCCGGCGTCCGCCGCGTCTCGCAGGTTATCACCTTGATCCCTTCCACATATAGCTCGGGATCATACAGTTGGATCTTACCCACGATGATGAAAACCGTCGGCTTGGCGCACTTGCGGGGATCCAGGCCGAGATCGCCGACCCCACGCGTTACCACGAGGCGGATGTAGGCGTCCTCGAGACCATTGGCCTCAACGGTCGCCACGCACGCCTGCTCCATCTCCTCGATGGCAATCGGAATATCGAGGTTGATGCCGCGCGCCGAGTCGTAAAGGCGCTGCAAATGCTGCTCGAGCCGGAAGATCCGACTGTGATAGACGCGGATGCCCTCAAACACGCCGTCGCCGTAGAGCACGCCATGGTCAAAGACCGACACCCTGGCCTGCTCCTCCGGGACGAGTTCGCCGTCAAGATAAACGACCAAGCCCATTACAGTTGCCACCTTTACCTGCCGCGGTAGTATCGCATGCAGACACGCAGCACATCGCGCCCGGCCGTCAGGCCGGGTGGGACGGCAGTATAGCACAAGTGTGGCCCCGCGGCAACGCGACCAAACGCGCGTTGGGGGCAGTTCGCAGCATCATAAGGTCACACAATCCACGACGATGTCACGGCATCATCGGTCGGCACCTCGACGCTGAGATACCCACGCTGAGGCCACCGTTCCAACTGTCGACCGCCAGACTCAACCGATACAGCGAAATTCAGCGTTCCCCCGCGGACCACCCCAAGCGCGTCCAAGTGAACGCCGGCCTCCACAACCTGATCAGCCGCGGCGCTGGCCGCCTCCGCCAGCTCGCCCTCAACCTCGATGAGCCCACCTTCTTCCCTAACGCTCAGGCGGAGAGATCGGTCGGCCCGGCCCGGGAAAGTAAACACCACATCACAGTCGCTCAGAGCCATGTTAGCCCTACCGGAGGAGTCCACCCGGAGCCACAAATCTCTGTGCCCGAAGCCGAATCGGATCTCGCGTATCAGGCAATCGGACCGGTGCATCGCCGATGCCAATGTCGAAGTACGCAACAATCCTGCCGCCTGCCACTCGAAGTACGTCGAAACTCGCCCGTCGAGCGTGGCTTCCATGAATCCAGACGGATGTTGCGCCAGGATACCTTGGCCGAGCACGGTGATCGCCTGCGCTAGCTCCGTCGGCTCGTCGAGGCCCAAAACGCGATAGACGGCTGCGATATTCGCCCGGAAGAGCTGATCAAACATGTGCTCCAGCTCATCATGGTGCGACTCGCTGTACCACCAGAACCAGTCGCTGCCCTCGGCGGCCATCAGGTACTCCTCGGCCTCGTCCGCCTGAGGCCCCGGCTCGGCCGTCTGATGCGCCTGAAGAGCCCCATGGAGCAGGTCCCACGCCTGCTTGTGCTCGGCCCCGCCGATCCACGTCCGGAACGAGTGATCGATCCACGACCCAGGAAACACCGACGACAGCCTCTCGTCCGGTGGGAACTCCTTCAGATACTCGCCGGGCGTCGTAGTCTCCATGTCGGGCTCATCCTCGATCGCCTGGTAGATAGCCCGAAGGAAGCCCTCCCCCCCGTCGGGATACGTCCCCCAAGCGTTTTCCCCATCCAACATTACGCAGACCAACCCCGGACGGTTCAGATCCCGGACGCTCGAACTGATCCCCAGCAAGCGCCCAACGAAGTCGGCAGCCGCGTCCCGCGGCGCCCAATCGCGGTAGACGAACCCAATTCGATCGCTGAGGACGTGGTCTCTGAACACGATCCCCAGGTCGCCATCACCCACGCCGTAGGGCTGGTACAAATCCTTCGGCGACGGCCGCCTCTCCCGGCCAAGGCTGTGGGCCAGGATCTCCTCATCCGATGCCGCCCAGTGGAAGCCACACTCCTCCATCAGCGCCAACGCGCCGTCGCTGACAGAGCCCTCCGACGGCCAGATTCCCTCTGGGTCACGCCCGAAGTGCTCCCGGTGGTGATCGCGGGCCCTGACGAGGTGGCGGCGGGCCTCCTCCGGCGCGTGCCAAAGGACCTCCGGTAGATCCTCGCGTGGAATCCGTCGCATCGCGTCGCGCATGTCGCCCAGCAACGGCACGATGGGATGGTAATACGGCGACGTGCTGATCTCCGCCCGCCCAGCATCCTGCATCTCGCGATAGAGCCCCGTCAGTTGCCCAAGCGCCTCGCGCAGTTCATGCAGCAGCGCGTGCTTGTCGTCCTCCGTGAAGCCCCGGTCCCTCGACTTCAGCTCCCTGACGATCGGCGCCTCGCGACTGAGCTCATACCCGCACGACGCCAAGTTCATCCACACCTGCAGGTCGCGCAGATCCTGTTCATCAAACCGCCGACGGGCCGTGTCGAGGTCGTCGGCATTGCGGTACAGACCCCTCTTGTGCAATAATTGCGCGTACCGGGGGCTTAGCTCCGGCATCGCATCGGGGTGGGCGCTTGAGAACAGTTCCAGCAGATACCGCTGGTCGTCGGGCTCCAGCTCCGCCGCGTGTCGGCGACACAGATCCAACGCGCGGTCGGTCATATCACCGGCAGCATAGCGGCCCATCTGCTCGACCAGCGAGGGCACCATATTGAACGTGACTCTCGTCTGATCGAAGTCACGGAGCAGCCAAGGCATGTCGTAGTATCCTGCATAACCGTGAAGCCGCACGAACGGCAACGCCGCCTCACGGGTGCCGGGCCAGACGTACCACGGCTGGTGCATATGCCACAAGAATGCGACTCTAAGCGACGACATCAGCGCCTCCTGAGTATTGACAATCGCCGGCGCGCAACAAGAGAGTTAACGCGCAATGCCCGCACCAGGCTCCTTCTGTCTTGTCCTGCACACGCACCTCCCCTACGTGCTCGGACACTCCACGTGGCCTCACGGCGCGAAGATGCTTTACGACGCGGCGGCCGACTGCTATCTCCCGCTGCTGCGCGTCTTCCAGCGCCTGGCCAATGACGGCATCCCGCCTCGGGTGACCGTCTCCCTGACGCCGGTCGTGCTCGAGCAGCTTGCCGACGAGCGCTTCAAGGAGTGGTTCCCGCCGTTTCTCAGTGCCCGCGCCGAATCGGCTGAAGCCAACCGTATCGACTTCAAGGGGCGCGGCGAGCTGCATCTGACGTACCTCGCCGAATGGTGGGCCAAGCACTTCCGGGGGCTGCTCCGCTACTTCGAGGATGACCTCAAAGGCGACATTCCGGCAGCCCTGCGCGAGTTGCAGGAAGCAGGGCAGCTCGAACTCATGAGCGCTGGACCCGCATTGCCCATATGAGCAGGGAGGTTTTCGGTAGAGGTGCCAAGAAACTGGCCTCAGAGCATCGCAGCGGGCATCGCAGCAATGATCGCCG
>PVBE012049124.1_pt1 | contig 48000 bp, 38 predicted proteins | sample 1631181 | NCBI WGS metagenome assembly PVBE01 (sample SAMN08397723, study PRJNA350692) | Marine metagenome, whole genome shotgun sequencing project. | isolation source: water | place: Pacific Ocean | collected 2012-04
CATATTGACGAGCAAACTCAAATCCAATCCCCCGATTGGATCCCGTGATTAGGATGGTAGAAGGATCCGATTGAGCTTTGGCGTTAAACGCGCCGCCTGAGAACAGTCCGCCGCCAAACGACGCAGCGAACAAGAGTGCGATTGCGGTGATCATTCGATACATTAAATTGTGCTCCCGACAGTGTTGCCCTACGATACAATCGCCAAATCTACATCTAATTGGCTTAATATTCCGCTTCTTTATCAATCGATTGTCGAGAAAATGCAAAAAAAGACGAGTACAAAGCGGCACATTCAACTGCAATCTCGGCGTGAGTTTACGCGGCTATTCATGGCGTCCCCCTTGTGGGGTGCGGCCGGTCTTGCGGCTCTTGGCCACGAACACTATTGGGCCGATGGCCACATTCTCAGCAGCGTCGATGACGCGACGAACGTTCTTCAATTCGAAGGTGTGGCACGTACGAACCTCTCGCAAGAGATGTATTACTGGATCGCCGATGGCGCCGACGATAGGAAGACTCTGCACGCCAACAGAGAGGCGTTTGATGATTTGCAGATTCGCGCCCGGCGGCTTGTGGATGTTAGTGGCCTCACGACCAAGACCGAAATCCTCGGCGAACAAATGGATACGCCCATTCTGATCGCACCCATCGGCCGCCAGGAACTGATGCATCCGGACGGCGAACTTGCGACCGCGCGGGCGGCCGTGCCTAACAAGCACGTGATGATCGTGTCCACCGGATCGAGCTATAGCTTTACTGACATCGCAAGGGCAGGTGGAGGACCCTGTTGGTTTCAACTCTATCCATCGCTGTCAGAGAATGTCACGTTGCTCCTTCTCGACCGTGCGTCTGAGGCAGGCGCTAAAGTTGTTGTGCTCACGGTTGATGGTCCCATCATTGGCAATCGCGAGCGCGAAAATCTTGCTTCACGGCAACGCAACGGGCCGCTTCCGGGGCGCTTCGGCAATTTTGAAGGCCTTGAAGGACCTTTTCAGGGTGCATCAAACCCTCTGACGTGGGACTTTTTAAAGTGGCTGCGCGCGGCCACCGATTTGAAGATTGTTCTCAAAGGAATAGTCACACTTGAAGACGCGCGCCTGTGCGTTGAGAACGGTGCCGACGGTTTGATTGTGTCAAACCACGGCGGCCGGCAAGAAGAGAGCCTGCGCGGGACAATTGAAAGCTTGCCTGAAGTAGTTGATGCGATCGGCGGGCGACTGCCGGTTTTGATCGATGGCGGCTTTCGTCGAGGCACCGATATATTTAAAGCGTTAGCGCTGGGCGCCGACGGTGTCTGTATCGGGCGGCCTCACGTCTGGGGATTATCTGCCTTTGGTGAGGATGGTGTGGCAAAAGTTCTTGACCTGTTGCGGGCTGAGCTTGTCCGAATAATGCAGTTTACGGGAACGACGTCGCTCAAGGATATTTCGCCCGTGCATATTACGCGGCGCACGTAACGCAACGATACTTTCCTAATTTAAAGTTCCTTGAAAAACTCATGGCTGTGTTCCGGCAGCAAATGTGGAATGAGGCCTTCACCGCGAACATTCATCTCAATATTCTTCGAACAAAGCATACAATCTTCGATGTGACCCATTTTTCGATCACGATGAACAGGGTCCCCGGATCCTCGTGGGGCGGTTCGGGATGGCTGGCTAATTCTTCCGGCGTATACAGTTTCGAGACGGCGTCCGCCATGACGCGGCCCGCGCTTGAAAGATTTGGCGTTCGCGAAAGTCCTTGCGTCGGTCGACAAGGATTCAACGCCTTTGAAAAAGCGCGCGACATCATCTTCATGACCGGGCTTTGCCACAACCGAAATAATATAAGTTTCCATGGATGAATTCCTTTGTCTGGCTCAAGCCGGGCGGTTTACTCGTTTGCGGCGAGAGTGATCGCGTGGAAATGGATGAAGTTGTAGCCTGCTTTGTAGGTGAGGATCCGGGGGGCAAGGCCGTCAAACTCCAGACCCTCCCAAAGAAAAATACCCGGGGGATTATGGTGTTCGTGATTCATCACTTTGTTCATCGCGGCCGCCATGCCTTCAAGGCTATTGGCCGCGCGCGCTTGCTCTAAGAGGGGGATAACGGCCGGATCACAAAACACAGGCTTGTTTGACCCGGCAAGCCCTAGGCACGAGCGATAACGATAATCTTCAATAGTGTCGATCGGGCGGGCGAGAAGCGCAAAAAGCTCGCCCTTGATGTCCCCCGAAAAAAGCATATTCGTGGTTTGCAGAATTGGAAACAGCTGAATAGTTGTTTTTACGCCAACCGCAGTCAGATTTGCCGCGACTTGCTGATAGATAATCATCTCATCCGCATCCGGGGCGGACGCGATCAATTTCACAGAGAAACCATTCTCATAGCCCGCCTCCTTGAGGAGCGCTTTTGCCCGTTCGGGATCGTAAGGGTAGGGCGAGAGGGTCGGGTCGTATCCGGGAGCCGCAGGTGAAGCCAATTGAGCGAGAAGCTGGGGGTAGCCCTCTAAAATAACATCGACGATCTGGGCCCGGTTAACGGCGTAATTCAGAGCTTTTCTAATCCGCATATCTTGCAGCGGCGAGTCCGGATAGCGTTCGAGTGCAAAGGCGATAAACGTGAACGTGGCAGCTGGCCGCCGCCGCAATTTGGCGCCGACGCGTTCCAACTCTTCTTTATCGCTGGGCCCCATCCCGACAACAATGTCGAACGTGCCGGAGATGATTGCCTGGCGGCGAACCACTTGATCGGGAATCAAAGCAATTTCAAGTTTGCTAATATTTGGCGGCCGCCACGACGTTTCGTTCGCGACGAATTTCACTTTATTTGGTGTCCATTTAACCGGCTTGTAGGGACCGGTGCCGACCGGGTCTTCAATGAAATCGTCGATCCCCAACGCCTCGAAATGCGCTGGCGCCGGAATACGCCAATTAGCGGCGCGATACGCAAACAAGGGATCCGGACGCCTTAAGGTAACTTTGACCGTGTAGTCCGATACCGCTTCGGCGGAAATGACGTCAACCAAATGCCTGCCTGTGGTTGCAGCCATTCCGTCGTCGCCTTTCAGGTAATCAAGAGTTGCAACAACGGCCGCGGCGTTGAATATTTCGCCATTGGAATAAATGACATCGTCTCTGAGATTAAATGTCCACTTGATTGAATCCTGCGATGACCAGTCCGTGGCAAGCCATGGTTCAACATTGCCTAATTCGTCAACATTGGTCAGAGGATCAAAAAGAGCTTGAATGGGCAGCGTCGCCGGATAGGTCTGGTAAGGATTGCCTCGAATCATTCCCAAGAACGAAGTGGCCACGTACAATGTGTCATCGTCTGCAATTGCTGGCGACCAATGAGCGACGGCGATCCCATGAAGCCAAAGGACTGAGGCGCATAAAAGCAACTGAAGGCTGATGGTCTTTGATCTTGCGCGCAGTGATTTGGTCGATCTTTTGGTTTCAGTTCTCTCTGCGGTGGATTGTCTCATCGTCCGAGCGACCAATTCAAATATGGCCCGTCACCTTTCGCAATAGACTTTGACCAACTCCATGTCCTTTTTAACCGCCTTTTTAATCCCCCCCTTGATGAACGGATTCATAAGTTTGGACAGGAGCTTATACTTCACAAAATGGAGTAAGGCTTTAAATAAATCGCGTATATCAAAAACGGTCGCAAATACGCCATGTATGGATGTATCGATGGATTTGATAAGGCGAATCCTGACTATCTTATATCACTAATTGTGCCAGTCACCACGGCATGACTCGGCCGTCCCATTCAATGAACATGCCGGTTTTTTCCATGGTGAAATTGTCGATGACATCGATCATACCAGCGACCCGCTCTTCCGGCGGCCCTAAGGGAATGCGCCCTCTCACTTCATCCATAAAATCTGTATTCGTCGCACCCGGCGCAGTGAGCACCACGATAACCCCGCGATTGGCAACGTCTTTTGACAGAGATCTCATCACCATGTTCACGCTCGACTTGCTTGCACGATAAAAGTAGAGCAGGCCCCTGGTCTCTGTAATCGAGCCTTGACCGCTCGTAATGGTGACGAGTTTTTTGTAATCGCTTGCCGCAACATGATCGATAAAAGCTTCGGCCACTTTGAGCGGCCCAACCACATTGATGTTCATTACATCGTCGAAAACCTCGTAGTTGATCTTGCCAAATATCTGGTTGCTACCACCGCCTCCGATGCCGGCGTTGTTAACGAGAATGTCGATGGGCTGACTTTTATATTTTTGGGCGAGTGCATCCACTTGGCTATGATCGAGAACGTCCAAAGTCTCGAGTGTAATGTTGGAATGGGCGGCTGCCAGCACTTGAAGCTTATCCGCTGCAGATAGATTGCGCGCCGTGGCAATCACCGACCAACCGCGCTCGGCATATTGGCGTGCAAATTCAAGACCGATGCCCCGGCTCGATCCTGTGACTAAAACCACAGGCTGACGCTCCTCTTGCGCAAACGCACCGCGCAAGCCCAGGGGAGCACTTGATGCTGCCGCACCCAGCGCTACGGTTTGCGTAAATTCACGGCGCGTCAGCCGGGCGCCCTCAATCGATTTGATCGACATGCCTTTCTCCGTTACTCATGCCCGGCAGCAAACATGCCTACCAGGGCGATTCTTCGCCGGTATGTTTGATAAACGTCCCCGTATCTTCAAACGTGTAGTCGTCGATGACGGCGACGACTGCCGCGGCGCTTTCATCCGGATTGATCATGATGGGTAGATCAATACCTTTCGTAAAATCCGTACGAACAAAGCCCGGCGCTAAAATGCCGACCGTAATCCCTTTATCCTTGAGTTCGATGGCCAGCGTTCGCATTACCATGTTGAGTGCGGCTTTGCTCGCCCGGTAGAAATACTGCCCGCCGAAATTGCTCGTGATCGAGCCTTGGGTACTCGAGATATTGATAATCTTCTTTTGTGTGCTGACGGCCACGTGATCGACAAAGGCTTCGGCCATTTTCAATGGCCCAAGCACGTTGACGTCCATGACGGTATTGTAGGTTGGGTAATTGAGTTCGCCGAATTTTTGATTTTCGCTGCCGCCCGAAATGCCTGCATTGTTGAGCAGAATGTCGATGGGCGTACTCTTGTATTCTTGTGCCAGTGCGTCAATTTCGATGTGGTCCGTTACGTCGAGCTCTTCGATCGCAATGTTGTCGTGTTCAGCGGCAAGTTCTTGAAGAGCTTCAGCTTCGCTGGGCGTGCGGCAGGTAGCGATGACATTCCAGCCACGCTCGGCGTAAACACGCGTAATTTCAAATCCGATACCCCGGCTTGACCCGGTGATCAAGACCGTCGGCTCATCCGCGGCGCGGGCGAGTGGCGCGGCTTGCACAAAAGCGGCAATTGCCCCGGCGGCGATGGTTAAAAGTGCTGATTTGCGCATGCGTCTTAGTCCTTGTTGTCATTCAATAAAAGATGTGATTGAAAGATTTTCTGCTACCACGGCAACTCTTTTCCGTCCCATTGCATAAACGTGCCGGACGTTTCGAGCGTGTAGCTGTCAACGATGCTGATTATGCCACTGACGCTTTCTTCAGGGCTGAGCAATGGAATAGGCGCGCCTCTGCTCATATCCGTGTCGACCACGCCGGGGTTGATCAGCCCGATTATAATGCCGCGCTGGCCAAGGTCCGGCTTGAGCGTATACATGATCATGTTGATGGCAGCCTTGCTCGAACGGTAGAAATAGAAAGCGGGAAATTTCACGCTGGTGATCGAGCCTTCGCTGCTCGTAATAGTGATCATTTTCTTTTGGTTGCTGGCGGCCACGTGATCCGTAAAAGCTTCAGTAATTCTGAGCGGGCCGCGCACGTTGACCGCCATGATCTGATCGAACATCTCATAGTCGAGCTTGCCTAAGATTTGACTCTGCATGCCGCCGTTGATGCCTGCGTTATTGATTAACACGTCGATGGGCGTGTCTCGATATTTTTTAGCGAGGCCGTCAATCTCAGCATCGTCGGTTACATCCAACTCTTCGATAATTATGTTCAGGTTTTTCGAGGCCACTGCGTTGAGGGCGTCTGCTGTTGCGGGCGTGCGGCACGTAGCAATGACGTTCCATCCCTTGGCTGCATATTGCCGCGTCAGCTCAAGTCCAATCCCTCGGCTTGTGCCGGTGATAAACACTGTTGCCGCGCTCGCGACGGACGACACGAACATCTGACTGGCGATGGTGGTAAAGCTCAAGCAAACGAGCAGTGCAAGTCGCGTTCCTATTTGTCGCTCATTCTTTATTGATACAGGCCGCTCAGTCCAAATTTTGTGCATTACCATGGGAGCTCTTCGCCTGTGTAGTTCATGAATGTGCCAGACATCTCCCGTGTGTACGACTCGATCACATCGATGACTTGGGCGACGCTTTCTTGCGGTGGCATTAACTTCATTGGCACGCCTTTCATAAAATCGGTGTCGACCGCGCCTGGATTGATAGCGCCCACAATAATGCCTTTGCCGGCGACGGCGAGTGCTAGATTATGCATAGCCATATTAACGGCCGTCTTGCTCGGCTTATAGAAATAGCCCCGTCCCGGCCCACCGGTCATACCGATGGATCCTTCGCTGCTTGAAATGGTGATAATCTTCTTTTGGCCGCTGGCGGCCACGTGATCCAAAAAAGATTCAGATATTTTGAGTGGTGCCTTGACGTTGACGTTCATCACGTCATCAAACACGTCGTAGTTGATCTTGCCGTAGATTTGGTTTTCAGCTCCACCGCTGATACCCGCGTTATTAATGAGAAGGTCGATCGGCGTGTCACGGTATTGGTCGGCCAGTTCATCAATGCGGTCGAAGTCCAGCAAATCCAGCTGTTCAATGGCGACATTATCGTGGGCGGCGGCGATGGCCTGAAGGTCGGTCGCCGTTTCTGGTGTTCTGCAGGTGGCAATCACGCGCCAGTCTTTGGCGGCATATTGGCGCGCGAGCTCCAGTCCTATCCCGCGGCTCGACCCGGTTATGAAAACAGTCGGTGCATCCGCGGCTGAGACTGGGCCATTCACCACCCCGAATGCGACCATGAAAAAGGCACCGAGAGCAAGGACGGACTGTTGGGCGCGTGACCGTGCGTTTGAAGCGAAGGAATGGCACGTGAACTTCATGACGCGGCTCCGATTGAGGTGATGGCTGCGCCTCTATGGGCACCTTTGTGTTCTTTGCAGTATGGCAGAACAAGGTGCGCAGGATAGCCCCCGGTGCGGGCCTGACCACGTGCCGTGCATGCGCGTCACACTCATTTCGGGGGTAGGCAGATTTTCAGGACTGGCCTATGCTTCAGCCCGCTCTCGTCATTAGCTTACGTCTGCTAGACTACACGATGCCACGCGAAGTTCAGACGCAATTGAAAACACACCCATGACCACGCGGTCAATATATTGTGAGTTTACCGAGCGTGTCGTTCAGCGCGGCGAATTGCGTCTCACGGTTCGCACAATTGGGGATGGGCCATCCGTCGTTCTTCTACCCTCGCTGGGCCGTTCGACCCAAGACTTCAATGATCTTGCGCGCCGTCTTGCCGAACATAACTTTTGCGCGGTCTTGCCGGAGCCAAGAGGTATCGCCGGCAGCACAAGCCCCAGCCACTTGCTGACGCTGCATGATTATGCGGCCGATATTGCGTTGGTGATCGATGACCTCAACCTCAAGCGCGCGCATTTTATTGGCCACGCGTTTGGCAATCGCGTCGCCCGAATGTTCGCCACCGATTATCCTACTCAAGTCGGAAAAGTTGTTCTGTTGGCCGGCGGTGGCATGGTTCCCATCAAGACCGAAGTCATCCAGTCCATCATAAAATGCTTTGCCTTGACGCTACCCGATGAAGAGCGCTTGCTGCATCTGCAGCAGGTATTTTTTGCGTCGGGCAACGATGCCTCCGTCTGGTTGGACGGTTGGTGGCCGGATGCGGCTGCGGCACAATGGGCCGCCGGAGATGCCACGCCCTTGCACGAGTGGTGGCTGGCGGGCTCCGCGCCGATCTTGGTTGTTGAGGCAGCCGAGGACAAAATTGTCGCGCGTGCAAATACACAAGCCATAAAGGCCGAAGGGGGGAGCCGCGTGGCCGTGACATTAATCACAGGAGCGGGTCATGCGCTTCTTCCTGAACAACCCGAAAACGTAGCGCGAACCATTATTGATTATCTCCGCGCAGCGTAAGAATTTTCGGCGAATCAAAGGATTTGAATGATAGAGATTGGATTCTGTAATGGCAGATACTGAACGGGCATTTATTTTCAGAATTCTACGCTACGTCGAGCATCAAAATAATTTTATTATCTAATTTTTTAGAGTGAAGTCATATGAAACTTCCAGGCCCATTCGAAATTCAGCGTGTCGTCGAAGCAGAAGGTCCGTTTCGGGAGCCCGATTTCATTCTTCCCGACGCGACGCCCGAACATTTCGCACCTTGTAAGGCGGCCCAGGATCCCCGCTTTTATGATCGCGATACGAATCAGCTGATCATGTCTTTTCATAGTATCGTGATCCGAACGGAACGCTCAACCATTTTGGTTGACACTTGCATCGGCAACGATAAGGAAAGGTCGTTCATAGAAGAGTGGCATTTGCAAAATCGTCCGTTCCTACAAACCCTAGCGAGCCAGGGCGTGAAGCCTGAAGAGGTCGACTACGTCATGTGCACCCATTTGCATTCGGACCATGTGGGATGGAATACCCAATTGCGCAACGGGCGATGGGTCCCCACATTCCCAAATGCGAAATACGTGTTCGCCCGCAAGGAAGCGGAGTATTGGCAACATGTATACGATACTGATCCAGAAGACGGTTACCGGCGTTCGTGGGAAGACAGCGTACAGCCTATTTTGGAGGCCGGACAGGCCACGCTGGTCGATATGGATCATGAGATCGAAAGGGGCATCACGCTGATGCCCGCTCCGGGACACACGCCTGGCACGGTGATTCTGAATTTACAGCAGGGTTCGGAACAGGCGTTCCTGACGGGTGATGTCATCCATCATCCCGTTCAATTCGAGCATCCGGAATGGTCGAGCAATTTTTGTGCCAACCCCGATCAGTCGCGCGTGTCGCGGATGCGTTTTATTGAGTCGGTCGCCGACACGGGTGCGCATGTCATACCGGCCCACTTTGCGGCACCATCGGTCGTGCGTGTCACTGGCTCGCCAATCGGATTCGATTTTAAAACCTAAGACTTGCGGCCCCCTGAACGCATACAGTGGATTTTGCTCGAGAGCGTTTTCAGGGAAAGTAGATCCGATTTTCCGTCCGAAACGCGAAAAAACTAAGAATCTAGAGCATTTTCATGATTCAATAAATCTTGGAAATGCTCTAGACGGCCTTGTTTTCCAAAGAAAGCGATCAATACGATCAGTATGTAGATGATGAAGACGTCTACAAGAGCGCAGTTGAGATATTTTCTAAGTTCGGCTTCGCGTGCGGGCGTTGAACCCAATTCGCCGATTTCAAAAACGGCTTAAGGGCGGTGTGATAGGCCACTTCCAGTATCATGGAAGCCTAGAATACGAGTCCAAAGAGTGCGAGTTTGAGTGAAGATCAGTTTTGATCGATTGATGAGCCCATGATCAAAGAGACGGAGCCGAATCTAACAAATAGCAACCCTATCAATATTTGAAATATACTCTGTATAGAAACTAATATTGAATTTAAATATTTTCCTTCATTGAGAAACAATAAAAAAGTCAAAAGAAGTCACAAGACCGATAGGGTCCAGCCTAAGGTCAGAAGTCCCGTTATCACGGGGTAGAGACCCAACCAATTGCTGGTCCATTCTTGGTCTTTCACAATGGCACACAATAAGTATCCAATTGTTTTCTAGTCCGGAATTGCGACTGAGCGCTGCCGAGGCATAACTGTAGCAAACTTGCTGATATCGCTCGTCGGCACATTGGCGATTTCGCGGATGAGTTTTGACAGTATGGCAGAGCGGAATACTACAAAATCTTCCGCGGTCACGAAAAATGCCCCCGGCCCGCCGATGACGTAATCGCTGTAATAAAGATCAAGCTGCATGTCGCGCGGCGTCGACATGATTCCCCAGGGCTGCGGCCGATCGTTGAGGATCGGCAAGCCGTTGATGGTTATGCCTTTGTCGAGCGCTTCGCGGCGCGCATCGGAGAGCCGCCGTCCCTGGTTGTGCGGTCCGTCACCGGAAATATCGATCACCTTGCGCAAACCGACATAGCCGTTGCCCTCAAACAGGCTGGTTGAAAAGTCGATCGCGTGACTGATCGATGTGTAGTAGGCGCGGTTGAGTGGCTGCCCGGCTAACTGACCGGCAAATATCATGGCACTTTCTTCATCGGAGACGACGCTCCAGTGCACCAATTGGTTCTGATAATATGCGTCGGCCCATTCCACATAAGTAACGGCAATTTTTCCCAAGAATCCAGATTCGATGGCCGCAAGAACCGAAGGGTGTGAAATGGCGGAAATGTAGCCCTCGCGTTGCATGCGGGCCTCGACGCCGTCGACGCTAAAGGAAATATCAACCGCGAGAACAAGCTCCAAATCCACGTCTTCGCCGGCTTCTTGTGGCCCTATATTGAAATCAGGAGATTCCGCATCAAAATCTTGAGCTGACGTAAGCGATGTCGTCAATAATGAAAAGAACGCCAAGCCCGCTATCGATCGGGCGCGACGAAGGGACTTTTGAAAGTCCATTTGTTTTCCACATCCTGTTGAAGGTGATAGCGTAGGCGCAAGCCAAGCGTGACGCAATCCCGTCGTGCAAAAGTGATATGATTGCGAACGTTCCTGATCAACCACTTTTCAAATAGGGCAAGAATTATGGCTGATCCAACGGGCCGCGTGGCCTTTGAACGCAAACAAATGCTCAAGGTGCGGGCCGCACTTCTCGATGGCCTTAAAAAGAGCGACCAAGACGCCGATCTTTCGGCCTTCTTCGAATCGTGCGGCGCCTATTTGCTTTGGGCGCAACAGCGCTTGTTTCTGCAGGATCAAACGATTTACGATCTTTTGGACCCCCGCGTTCCCGAAACCGAAGGGCAAGCCCATCGGCTCTTAGGAGAATTAAATGACGGTTTGGAGACGTGCCGCGGACTGGCGGCTACATATAAAGCAGCTGTCGAAGATCTGCGGGGAGACGAGCAAGCCGGACAAGACGCCTTCCGTGCGGCGACCGAACACTTCTTCGATGAAGCCGTCCGCGCTATGCCGGGCGGGCGCAATCCGTTGGAGCGTTGGACAGAAGAATACTTTACGCCGCAAGATTGGGAAACCGTCGTCCACCTGAACGACGAAGTGATTGCTGAAGAAGAGCGACTTTTCGCTGCCGTCGTATACTCAGCGCCAGAAGGTATCGATCCCGCATCTTACGAAGTGTTTCACCCGAAAGCGCTAAGTTCTGCCTAGACTTCAAGCAGCGCCGGATCTTCCTTATTGATCACTTCCAATAGCTCGACCACGTTGCCGTCCGGGTCGCGGCCGTAGGCCATACGCGTGTTGCCGTCGCTCTTGGGTTCCGAGTGGAATGTCATGCCAGCTGCGCTGAGGCGCTCGTACTCGTGGTCCATGTCGGTGACATAAAGGCAAATGTGCGTAATGCCGTGATTGCACACGGGTTGCGCCGCCGCTGCTTCTTTGGGTGGTGGAGAGGTAAACTCGAAGACTTCCAAAAAACTATTGCCTTTTTTGAGCATGACGCAGGTGGCGGCAGAGTCTTTGAGACCGGTCAATTCATCGGCATCCGCATAACCCTTGGGCCAGCCGAAGCGTTTCACTTCTTCAAAGCCCAAGACGCCGCAATAGAAGTTGAGCGTGGATCCCATGTCCTTGGTTGAAATGGCGGGATGATGAATTCCGTGAATCATGGGTGCTTGCTCAGGTTGGCTTTTGCGTGCCGTGTACAAACCAATGCCAGGCCCGGTGCCACTTGGCAATATCCGTGATCACGCGGCCCCGGCCGACGATTGCCGCGAAAACATCAAAGGCGGCATCGCCGCGCACGTCTATTTCTCGTTCCAAGGTTCTCTTTGCCATCAATTCCTAGGGGTAGGGGGTCGTTGAGCGTTTCAATTGCCCAGTATATCTAGAGTTAGGTGGGGGACGCAAAGCGGTCAACCCTGATTCGACAAGGACATTGGAACATCGCGGTTCTTGGTGCGGCTCGCGCACAACAAAATGGCGCCTTTGATGATTTATCTGGTGAGACGGTTGGCGGAGCCTTGCCTTTGAGGCGTACAATGCATATTGCCCAACTAATATGGCTTGGATGAACTGGTGGGCCGCAATGAATGAATTATCCCCGGTGCCTCTCCTTTCGGCTAAAACGCGGCGTTTCTTGGAGTCGAGCCATCGTCTGCTGATCTATGACCAATGGCTTGAGGCCAAGTCGGGCAAGACACTTGATATTTTCGATCCGTCTACGGAACAAAAGATCGCCACGGTTCCAGCAGGTGGCGAAAAAGACATAGACAAAGCAGTCAAAGCAGCGCGCACGGCCTTCGAAAATGGCCCCTGGACGCAACTGGGAGCCACGGTGCGTGCCGACCTCATGCTGAAGCTTGCCGACCTTGTCGATGAAAATGCAGAGCTGTTCAGCGAGATCGAAGTTGTCAACAATGGTATGCCGATGAATCCGGGCGGTGCATTTGCCGCTTCACGCGCGGCGCGCATATTGCGCTACTTTGCTGGTTGGACGACTAAAATTACCGGCGAGACATTTCCGTCGGATCCACCGGCACCTGACATTGAGCGCGTGATCATAACGCGGCGCGAGCCTGTGGGCGTTGCCGGGCAAATCATCCCGTGGAATTTTCCTTTGGGCATGACAGCAATGAAGTTGGGGCCCGCGCTTGCCGCCGGGTGCACGGTTGTCTTGAAGCCCGACGAGAAGACGCCGCTTAGTGCACTGCTCTTAGGCCGATTAATTGAGCAAGCGGGATTTCCTGAAGGGGTCGTCAATATCGTGCCGGGTCTGGGCAAGCAAGCTGGCGCGGCGCTTGCCGCTCATGCGGATGTCGACAAGATCGCCTTTACTGGATCGACCGAAGTCGGTAAGAAAATTGTCAAGGTGGCGGCCGGTAACTTGAAAAAAGTGACACTCGAACTTGGCGGCAAGTCTCCTTTTATCGTGTTCCCCGACGCTGACTTGGAAATAGTTATTCCGATGGCGGTACGCATGGGCTTTTTTCTACAAAGCCAGAATTGCTCGTGCCCGTCTCGCATCTACGTGCACAAAGATGTTGTGGACAGAGTGATCGACGGCATGGTGACTGAGACGCGCGCGCTCAAGATTGGGCCAGGGCTGGACCCGGAAACGAATATCGGCCCGCTTATCACCGCCGGGCAGCTGGAACGTGCCCAGAGTTTCATCGAAAGCGGCAAGGCCGAGGGCGCCGAGCTTGTTACCGGTGGCAACGTGCTTAATCGCCCGGGTCATTTTATGGAACCGGCGATCTTTGTGGACACGCGGCCTGACATGCGTATCGTTCGGGAGGAAATCTTTGGGCCTGTCTTGAGCGTTCAATCGTTCGACGGCGACGGTATCGACGACATTATCGCGCAAGCTAACGACACGCCTTACGGCCTCGCCGCCAGTGTCTGGACGCAAGACATTTCGAGGGCGATGCGCGTCGCTTACAAAATCAAGGCCGGTGAAGTGGGCATTAACGTCCACGGTATCCCGGATTCGATTGCGCCCTTTGGCGGCTATAAGCAGTCGGGCTGGGGCCGCGAAAACGGCGCCGAAGGTCTCGAACCCTATCTCCAAACCAAGACGATCTGGGCGCATATTTAGACCGCACGGCGCTGGAGCCGATGCCCGTCTGCACCTCTGTCAAAGCCGCGGCCCATTGCTTGAGCGACATTTTCATTCATCTCGGCGGTTCGTTGTGCCGGGTAAGGTTGTCAGGGTGCGATCCGAAATCTAGAGTTCGGCATCGAAGCTTGGTAATGTGGCCCTCCTTTGATCAGGGTGCTACATCAAATGATAAATGGTGGAGGTGAATCATGCATCCAGCAGGGCGGATTGGCATTGAGCGTCAGCGGCAAATTCAGGTGCGTAAGGCGTTTACTGAAGTGCTCGAGCGCGGCGCAGGCAAGGGCGAAGATCTCACCGAGTTTTATGAGCACTGCGGCGATTACATGGTGTTCACTATGGATCGGCTACACTGGCAAGACCAGGTGATCCACGATCTACTCAAAGAGCGCGTGCCGGCTGATGTCACCGACATTCATGACGCGCTCGACAAACTTCAAGTGCGCCAGGGCAAGAGCCGCGACATTACGGAAAAGTTTCAAAAAGCGATTGAAGCGCTTAAAAAAGTAGGGCGAGATGGCTGCAAAGCTTATGAAGCGAAGGCTAAGGATTTCATTGGTATGTTTGGCACGCTCCTCCAATCGCGCAAGAATCCGTTTTATAAATACACGGACGAACTCTTTTCCGTCGAGGATTGGGAACACGTTGTGGACGCAACACCCCAAGCCGTCGCCCGCGAAGACGAGCTCTATACGCTCATCCAAAAGACGGCGCCCGCGGGCATCGATCCCGCGTCTTATCCGGCCGAGCCCGCGCCTAGCCGTTAGAGTGTTTCCAGGGCTAAGGCTATCGGGCGGAACGGGACCGCTGCGCCCGGTGTCATTGTGGCGCCGCTTTCTCTGCATCTCCGGACGTCGACAAAGAGCCTAATTGAAGGGTTCGGCCCGCTTGATCAGCTCCTCCAGGTTTGGCTCATTCTGGTTTTTCGGTTTGCCAGGGTGGATGATCGCTACCTGGCAACTTTCCGCCGCTTCCACAAGTTGCCGGTAAGTGCCAGCATCGAGATCAACGATATCCGCTTGCATGTTTTCGTCGTAGACGAACATCTTGTTATTCAGATCGGTGCACTCGTTGCATGTGGTACAGCGCGGCGTCTCGATATAGGGGTCGTCGCTGGCCGGCTCCTCGACCGCTTCGAGTTCCATCTCAGCGGTCTCTTCCGGCACGACCAACGCGTCCTCGGTAACCGGTTTCTCCGTCTGAGACTGCGGTTGGGCCCGCAGCTCCGCTAACTCACGTTCTTTCTCCTGCTCCCAGGCCTCCCGCTTGCTATCAAGCAGCTTCCTAGCGTGCGAGTTGTGAATGCCACCTAACTCCTGCAGGCTTTGCCACATCTCGCGGCAGCGGCGCGCAGCGCAAATCATCGTGTCGTCGACGACGAGTCTTTGAAGCACGTTGTGTTCATCGATCATTGGAACGTAGGGGACTTTGTCGCCGACCCCGTTGACTTCCTGCTCCAGGTATTCCCCGGCTGGGATCATGCCGTTTTGCCATTCACTTCGCGGGACATTGATGAAGTGTTCGGCATAGCGCTTGTCGCCAGCTACGAAATCGACGAAGGTGAAAGCGAGATCCAGTGAAGCCCTTTGAAGATCTTCGTCTTCGTAACTCAAGTTCCGCATCGGCCAGTCGGCGTTTGCTTGGGGATTGTCCACGATGCTGAACCGCGACGCCCAGTTTGGCCCGGCGAAGGGGTCGAAGGTGAAGGCTGGAAAGGCGCGTGAGTCCATGGCCGCGGCCGCTATGAGATACGCCGGTAGGTCCGAGGCCGGTCCGGCCGAGCCGGAGAACACACTAAACAATGCCGGCCCGGAATAACTCAATCCATTCCAGATCTGATCTCTCAGCTGATACAGGTTTGAGCCGCTTGATTGCAGGACGTAAGCGTTGTTGAGGCCGACGGCCATGCTGGCAAGTTGCAGGCTGCGCACGCCAAAGGAGAACCGGCCCGTAGCAATTGAAGATGGCTGTAGGATATCGTCAGTCTGCACCAATACCTTGATTGGGAGGTTCGAGGAAAGCGCTTCGATGATCTTGGCCTTTTCCGCGGCGTCACAGCGTTGCTCGCGAAGCAAGACCAGATAGGTCGGGAACAGTGCCAAATCCTCCGGCCGTAGAGAGCTCTCATTGAATTGGTCGAAGAAACTATCGTGCTTGGATTCTTTATAACGGTTCTCGACTTCCAGCTCCGCAATGGCGATGGCTTTTACCAGCTCGATCATTTCAGGTAGCCGCTCGCGGAGAGCATCCAACGCTTGCGTGCAGCTTGGAAAAACGAAGACGTGGTGGCTTTCGTCTCCAGCCTCGCACTCATGCGGGTTCTGGAGGAAATCCATCATGCCGCCAAGGAAAGCGGCAGCAAACAAATGCTGCGATTGCAGGATAGCAAGGGCTGAGCGGATCCGCTGGCGCCGGCTCTTTGGCAGCGCCTCGGTGGGCGAGGCCGTGGGTAGAACATGCGACAGCGCCTCGAAGTCAAACGCCGATTTGAAAGAGCTTCCCATCGAGCCCTTGAGGTTGTCCGGCGTTCGTGCCTCAGCCGATTTTTGGAAGTCGGCCATAAGGATGGCTTTCAGCTTCAGGATCAGCCTGCCCACTTGTTCCTGAAAGTCCTGTGTCTTGTTTTTCTGATTAGCAAGCCAGGCGTGGGTCAACAGTCTGCCCACCATGTCTTCGTCGCAATCGATAACGTCCCCGTTGAATCTGATGATGCTTCGTGCCTGGCTCAAGCAATCCTTCAGTGCCTTTTGCTCTTCCCCGGACAAGCTCGAAAGCAGCTCGTACTGTGCCTGATCCCAAAGCTCCGAAAGCGATCTCCTGGCCCCTTGCGCAACCGAAATTCGTATTTCCTGCTCAAGCTTCAGCAGCTGCTTTCTTTGATACTCGCCCTCGATTCCGGGTGGGGCCAGTTGCACCAGGACATCGTTGATGATGTCCGAGAGGGAGCGAGCGAAAGCTTCATCAGCGCCGCCTTCGACTAACACCAGCGGGTAATCATAGCGGAGCTTGGTCAGATCACTGTACGCGGCCAAGAGGGCGGGGCGAAGGTGAAGATCCGCGACCTCGGGTGCTGCACCACCAGGCCGGTTCCCGGTGAGGTGAAAAGCAACGAGCGATAGGCTATCGGTGCTCATATGGTTGTTAGTCCCCCTCTTCAGCCACTATCGGTCGGCGTACGATCAGGTTTGTGCGGCTGGTCGTTCAAAGAGCTCCACAACGTCTCCAGACTTCCCGCTCAATTTGCTGGCCACGCCGTGAATTTGTCGAACTCTTCCTCAAGCACGGCCTTTACGGTGTCGGCGGGATAGGGACGATCCGGATCTCGAATCTCGCTGTAGCGTAGGGCAGTCCTATTTCGATAAAGAATACCGACAGGCACCTGATCGCTGATTGAAGCGATCTCCCGCGCTCGATCTATATTGCTGGGATCATGCTCTTCCTGTTTCTGATAGATTTTTGACACGCTTGGGCTGACTTGGAGACCGTCCTTGTGGGAGAGCACCCGGATACTCGCCGGGTCGTTCACCCAATGATCGAACAACGTCGGCACGTATTCCGGGCAGCGTTGCAGTATGCGGACAAAAGAGCAGCCTTTGTGATGAAAGGCCTGCGAGATGACGCCGTACAGGAGTTCGGGGATCCAATCTACCGCTTGGGCGACAAACGAGGCATTGGCAATCCCCAGGGTCACGGTCAACGGGTTAAGCGGCTCCAGGTCGGTACCACGCGGGGTGGTATTGCTGCGCAAACCTGTCGGAGAAGTAGGCGATGCCTGCAGCTTGGTGAGACCGTAAATATTATTATCGAGCAATAACACGGTCATGTTCATATTGTAGCGTATAGCGTGGATCCAATGTGCCGTGCCGATGCTGCAGCAGTCTCCGTCGCCAGTAATGACGAAGACGTTCAGGTCAGGCCTGTTTATCTTGATGCCTTCGGCAATCGGTAAAGCGCGGCCGTGCAGGCCATGGAACCCGTAAGTTTTCATGTAATGCGGGAACCGGCTTGAACAGCCGATACCGGATACGAATACGGTCTTTTCGCGGAGAAGCTGCTCGTCACGGCATAGCCGCTGCACAGCCGTGAGGATTGCGGTGTCGCCGCATCCCGTACACCACCGGGGAACGTTGCTCTGATAGTCCGCGATGACGAAGTGCTCGTCCTCGGACTTCAGTAGACGCTCAGTGGCAGGTGTGGGCATGGCTATTACCTTTCCTTATGAAGCTTTTCTAGGATAAGCCGTTCAACAGTTGCCGGTTTTAGCGGCTGTCCCATGACCTCACTCCAACAATCGATGTCGAGCAAATATCTAGCGCGCAAGAGCCAAGCCAGATGGGAGAAGCGGCGATTATCATCGTCGATTATTTCGCTGTCCGGGTCGTCGCTCCAGCTGTTCTCCACGGTCATCACTTGGTTGAAGCGCTGCATCACCTCTTTGATGCCTGACGGCATCGGCTGAAGGAATGTGAGGTGCAAAGACGAGACTTTGTGGCCGTCCGCGCGCACCCGTTCGACGGCCTCTTCGATAGCCCCTTTAGTGCTTCCCCAGCCGACCAACAGCAGGTCGCCCTCATCATCGCCGAACACGGGCGGCGTCGTCAGAGTCTTCTGCAGGGCAGCCAGCTTTAGGCTGCGATACCGCAGGCCCTCTTGGTTAATCTGTGAATCGTATGCAACGCCGCTCATGTCGTCGTGCGCCAAGCCGGTTACGCAATGCATGCCGTCCGGCTGTCCGGGTATTATGCGGCGAGACAGACCCGTCTGATCATTCCAGTCGTACGGCTTTACCCCCTCAGGCAGGGCATTCTGGTCCACTGGAGGTGCAAGCCAGTCCGCACTGAATTGCGGCCGCGGGAAGGGTTGCTGAGCAGTTGCCAGGCTGGCGTCCGTGAGCACAACGACAACCATGTTAAAGGTCTCGGCAATCTTGCGCGCCGCAATCATTGAGTAAAAGCAATCTTCGATGCTGGAGACCGCCATGACCACCTTGGGTGCATCGCCATGGCTGCCGAAGCAAGCGGATAGTAAATCGCCTTGCTCCGCTTTGGTTGGCTGACCCGTGCTCGGTCCGCCGCGCTGCACGTCTACCACCACCAGCGGAATCTCGGCCATGACCGCAAGGCCAATCGCTTCCTGCTTCAGGGAGTAGCCGGGCCCCGAAGTGATCGTCAGGGCACACCCGCCCGAATAGGAAGCTCCAATCGCAAAGGCGCAGGCAGCAATCTCATCTTCCGCTTGATGCACAATGCCGCCAACTTTCTCAAATACATCGCTCAGATAATGCGATGCCGACGTGGCAGGTGTGATGGGATACATCGCACACACCTGCATTCCCGATGCCAGAACGCCAAGGGCGAGGGCTGTGTTACCGTTAGCAACAATCTTGGGCTCCTGCGGTTTTGACGACGGGATCTCAAACTTGAAGTCAAGATTGGTCCCGGCCCACGCGTATCCTGCCTGCAACAACTCAACATTCAAGTTGATGATGTTGCTGCCCTTCTTGGCGAAGACAAAGGCGATTTGATCTTGCGCCATCTGTAGGTCCAGGCCGTAGATGTTGCACAGCATGCCGAGCACGAACATGTTCTTGCCGCGGCGTGGGTCTGGGACGAGGCGTAGGCACTCCACTTCCATCGGGATTTCGTAAACTTTGTAGTTGTTCTCCACGAGCTCGTCATGGGCGCGGACGTATGAGGCAGAAATGTCAGGGTCCGGATCGTTCCTCCATTTATCTTCCAGGAGAATAATGCAGCCAGGCTTAAAATCCTGAGCCCGGCCCATCAGCACTTGCTCGTTGAAGGCCACTATCAGATCGGTTTCATCGCCACCGTTTGTAAGGTGGTGAGAGGCGACGCGAATACGGTTGCCGCTGGCCCCTTCAACGCTCCGCGCTGGCGGTTGGATTTCCGCCGGGATGATCTCTACAGTCCAGATGCCTTTGCCCATCCTGGCGGAAATGGCAGCGAACGACTGACCGCACTTCTGTGCACCCTCGCCAGAATCGCTGATCACCTCGACGACGTGCTCCTGCAGCGTCAGAACTGTTTTGTCACAGGACAGCGATTCATCTCTCCGTCCCTCCTGCTCTATCAGATCTGTTTTGTAAGCTGTGTCCATGATTATCGCATCCGCTATCAAGCTGTTCTCCGAGAGGCCGAGACCTCGTGCAAGGGTCCCACGGTTGTAACCTAGGCGCTTCGAATACGGGTGAAGCTCCTCTCTTCAACATCGATTCCGAACAGCTTGTCCTCACTTTCTATGTGTTCGGGAGGATAGACGAAATTGGAATCGCGAACGCCAAGATAGGCTTGCATGCTGACCGCGGCTTTACGCCCTGTGCCCATTGCCAGAATCACAGTGGCCGCTCCGGTTACGATGTCGCCCCCTGCATAGACGCCTGCCATCGAGGTGGCGAAGTTCTCGTCCACCTCGATATAGCCCCATTGATTGAGTTTCAGGTTTGTGGTCTGACCGATGATCGGGTTCGCGTTCGTCCCGATCGCGTAAATCACCATATCAGCTTCAAACTCGTACTCGCTGTCCTCGATCGGGACCGGCCGCCGCCGACCCGATTCATCCGGTTCGCCGAGTTCCATCCGTATACAGCGCATTCCACAAACGTTGCCCCCGCCGTCGCCCAATATCTCGACGGGAGCAGTTAACCAATGGAACTCTATGCCTTCTTCCTTGGCATGATGGATTTCCTCCAGGCGGGCTGGACTTTCGGCTTCTGTACGCCGGTAGATGCAATACACCTTTTCGGCGCCCGACCTCAGACAGACCCGCATTGCATCCATTGCGGTGTTGCCTGCACCGATAATGGCGACGTGTTTGCCCAAGCTCAGCGGCGTGTCGTAAGTGGGGAACTCTCCAGCGCCCATCAGGTTGCTGCGTGTCAGGAGATCGTTCGCCGAGAGAACGCCGTTGAGTGATTCTCCTGGAATTCCCATGAACTTGGGCGATCCCGCTCCGGTTCCGATGAATACGGCGTCATAACCCATCTCGTCGATCATGTCTTTGATAGTGAACAGACGGCCAACCAACGTATTACACTCAATCTTAATGCCCAGCTTACCTAGGTTTGCCAGTTCTGCGTCGATCACCTCATTAGGCAGGCGGAACTCCGGGATGCCATAACGCAACACACCGCCCGGCTTGTGCAGAGCCTCGTAGATCGTGACGTCGCATCCCACCTTAGCCATATCAGCAGCGCAGGCCATTCCAGCGGGGCCGGAGCCGACGATGCCGACCTTGAAGAAGTTTGGTTTTTGGTATGGGATATTGATCCAGCCTTTTTCGATGGCCAGATCACCGATCCAGCGCTCCAGCCTGCCGATGGCCACTGGCTCCAACGTGTCGCCCACGGGACAGACCGCTTCACATTGGTCCTCCTGTGGACAGACGCGGCCGCAGACTGCTGGCAACAGGTTGGCATCACTGAGCGTGTCGTAGGCGCCGCGGTAATCCTGCTGGGAGATCTTCTCGATAAAGCCGAGGATGTTGATGCCCACGGGGCAGCCTTTGATGCAGGCCGGTTCAGGGCAAAGGAGACAGCGTTCGCTCTCGTTGAGCGCCTGCTCTGGCCGGTAGCCGAGCGCAACCTCAGCGAAGTTACTCGCCCGCTCCTTGGGGTCCTGCACAGGCATGGAGGTTCGCTCTTGCGGTATGGTTCGTATGGTCTTTTTCGTTGGCATAACAACAGTTACGGCTTGAAGTGTTCCTGAGTGCTTTGGATGGTCCCATGACGCACGGTGAGATCAACGCGCGGTTGCTCCTACTGAGGGGTTACGGCCGGCTGCGGCGGAGAGGGATGCTCGTTTAAGGGACGTGAGCCTTCCTCCCACCTCTCCGTTGCCAGCTTTTCCTCCCTATTAAACCGTCTCAGACGATTCATCAAATCGTCGAAATCTACCTTGTGGCCATCGAAATCGGGCCCGTCAACGCAAGCGAATTTCAGCTCGCCGTCGACAGTGACCCTGCATCCACCACACATTCCAGTGCCATCAAGCATAATGGGGTTGAGACTGACCATTGTTTTGATGTTGTTCGGACGGGTTACCTCTGCGGACGCCTTCATCATAATCGGCGGGCCGATCGCAATGAGTTCGTCAATATCAGGGTGCTGATCGATTGCCAGCTTGATGCCGTCTGTGACCAAACCCTTGATTCCGGCCGAGCCGTCGTCGGTGCAGACGATGAACTCATCGCAATGTTGCTTGAACTTGTCCTCCCAAAAGATCAGTTCCTTCGATCTGAAGCCGACGATGCCGATGACGTAAGCGCCTTTCTTTTTGAAGGCGCGTGCCTGCGGCAAGATTGGCGCAACGCCTAACCCACCGCCCACGCACACCACCTTCTTGGCCTCATTGATGTGGCTGGGGATACCCATGGGACCAACCACACTAAATAGCTTGGCACCCAATTGGCAGATTTGCTGCATTTCCCTGGTGGTTTTTCCGGCCGCTTGCACGACCAGGGTGATAGTGCCCCTGTCACGATCAAAATCCGCGATGGTCAAGGGGACCCGCTCGCCCTGTTCATGCGAAATGACAATGACGAATTGGCCCGGCCTTGCGGCCCTTGCCATCATGGGATGATAATATTCGATCAGATACGTGGCTTCGGAAAAATCTTCACGCGCCACGATTTTGAAGTTGTCTCCCCCGTTGGGTTCCGACAGCCCAAAGGCGTCATCGGGAGCTTCGCCCTCCTCGGCTCTACACTTGCTGCGCTTTTTTGCCATGTCAGTACCACAAAACCTGTTGTGCCTCTTGCGAGGTTAGATTCACGCCTGGTCCTTTACACGCCAGCTGCCGTCCCCAAAACCTGATCTGCGGCTTCGCGGCGGATGAAATTTCTGAGCGGAGTAATTTCGATCAGTGAATACGGCAATTCGAATTGCAGATCAAGAATTCACTTCTGGTGTGCAAAATCATAAAGACTGTTCTTAAGGTTAATCACTTCTCAGTGGTGAATTTAGGCAGATTGGGAATAGCTCTCTCGTTGGGATTGTTAAAGTTTTTAGGGCCACAATCTATATGGAAAACCTAGACGGCGTCACGATCATACCTTGCTGGCCGCTTGAGGGACGGTTGTAAGAAAATATGATTGCAGCGTCTTTCCGGACACAGACTGCAGAAAAATTGCCAGCATTAGCATTTAAGATTGATTTGTTTCTCTCTGTTATTGCTAGGCTCGACTCAGTAGTGTCCGGTTAAGAATGGGCTTCATTTAACCATGATTATTGACACCTCCTCCTTTGTTATCCTCGGGCCCACTTGCTCTGCTTGCAAAGTAATGGCCAGCAAATAAAAATCTGAGGTTCTATTGGAATTAGCAGCAAATTAGGTGCGGCAGAGACGGCGTGTTAAACCTTCCGTGTACGGATGTCGGCGATGGAAATATCCGGATGCCAATTGACATCCGCACCGAGGCCGCGCTGGGCCAAATTGATGTCGACCAGGAACGGGCGCCCTTCCCGCGTCACATCGACAGCACGTTGCAGGGCGCCTGCGAGCTCGGCCGGCTCATTGGCGCGGGCCCCTTCGATATCGAAGGCGTTGGCAATGCCGACGTAATCGATATCGGGGTCACCTAAGAAACAGGTCATATCCTTCCACAATTCCCTCTGCCCACTGCGCGCAAGCGGCGAGGCGAGATAAATGCGATTGCGTTCACCGTCATAACTCCGGTTATTGAAAATCACCGTGATGATCGGGATGCTGTAGCGCGCCGCCGTCCAGAGAGATTCCAATTGACCGAACAGCATAGCGCCGTCGCCGACAAGCGCCACCACCTGCCTGTCCGGTTGGGCAATCTTTGCGCCCATGGCGGTGCCGACGCCCCAGCCGAGCGCGTAACCCGTAGTCTGGCCGATGAGCTGGCGTCCTTTGGGCGATACGTTGAGCCATTGATAGGTAGTGCGGTCGCCCGCTTCGCCGATGACGATGGCGTCTTCATCGAGTGCCTGATCCAATTCGCCACCTAATCGGGCGGTGGTGATTGGACTTTGATTCCATTTGGACTGCGCGCCTTTAATGCGCTTTTCTTTGGCGCTGTCAAATTTGGCTTGTGCCGCCGCGATGCGCTTGCCGCTAATGGTCTTGAGCCGGGACTTCGTTGCTATACTCTTGATGGCATCCGTCAGTGAGGTGATGGTTTCTTTCAAGCCCGCAGCAATCGCTACATCGGTGGGATAGATGTTGGCGATATTTTCATATTCGATGCGCGCGTGAATGACTTTAGTCGTGGGGCCGACGGGCCGCGTAAATATCGCAGGATCGGGCATATGGCCGCCGAGATTGAGAAAGACATCCATATTCTGCGACACGTTTGGCAGACCCATGGCGTAGTGGCCCGCGAACAGCGGATGATCGAATGGAAAGTCCCCATAGACGCTGTAGCCTTGGGCCACCTGAATGCCGGTGAGTTCCGCAAGCTCGATCAGGTCATCCGTGGCGCCTGCGCGGGTGACTTCCGCACCGACACTGATCGCCGGATTCTGTGCTTCGATGAGTAATTGTGCTGCTTGTTCGATGAGATCCGGCTTGGGCTGAATATCCATCGGCACTTCAAAGCGCGATTGTGGAAAAATGGTCTGGGTAAGCTCTTTGGTTCCTATGATGTTGCCGGGAATGCGGATATAGACCGGCCCGCCCGGCGGAGTGCCCGCCACCTTGAACGCTTTGCGCACGAACTCGCCGATGCGATCCGGATTGGTGATGCGCCAGCTCCATTTGGAAAACTCGTCCATGGGCGACATCCAATCGTCCATTTGTTGGAACATGTCGCGCCCCTGCAATTCGGTGTTGTTGCCGTCGGTCAATAATAAAATTGACGAGCGGTCTTTCCACGCGTTGTAAAGATTGTTCATGGCGTTGGGCATGCCGATGCCCGGCACCATGAGAACCGCGGTTTTGCCGCTGGCGAGCTCGTAGCCTTGGGCCATGCTCGTGCCCTGACCTTCTTGCAGGGCCTGTATGAGCTTGATGTCTTCGCGTACGGCAAGCGCATCAAAGAACGGCGACATGCCTGTGGAAGAAACGTTGAATATATATTCGACGCCGGCAGCCCTCAGCGTTTCCGCGAGAATATCGCCGCCGGTTCCGGTCACCTCCAAGCCTTCATCCGGAACAGCAGTTTGGGCCTGTGCCGTAGACGCCAAGATGGACTGGATGGCGGATCCGCTGAGCCCCAATGCCATCAAACCTTGGCTAAAACGGCGACGGGAAATGTCATGATTGAGGAATTGTTTGACGAGTTCTTTCATCGTTTCCTCCTACCGGGGACAAAGCGCGAATGCGCTGTAGTTCAAGGCCTCAGCACGCCGTATCCGGCCAGGTGTTTTCGGTGCTGATTTCAGCCCATATTATGGGCGAATCCTTTATTCTCAAAGCGTCACGGCGCCAGAAATGGGTCATAAACCGTCTCTGTCCGTACGGGAAACAGCGCCCAGGCGCCACCGGGTTGGCGCTTCACGCGGTTGTGTTCATGTGCCCGGGACCATCATTTGGATTTGTCGATGGTCCCTTTTTACTTAGGCTAAATCAAGACTTGGAATTTTGACTATGTTTACGCTGACCATCAACGGCAAAGAGACAAATATAGATATTGACGGTGAGACACCACTCCTCTGGGTGCTGCGCGATACGCTGGGCCTTATGGGAACTAAATTCGGGTGCGGTGTTGCGGCGTGCGGCGCGTGTACGGTTCACGTCGACGGCGAGGCGACGCACTCATGTGTCACGCCGATCGAATCCGTCGATGGTGCAGAAATCAAGACCATAGAAGCACTCAGCGAAAATGGACGGCTCCACAAAGTGCAGCAAGCCTGGATCGACAACCAAGTGCCTCAATGTGGCTATTGCCAATCGGGTATGATCATGACGGTTACGGCTTTACTTGAAGAGATTCCGGAACCGACCGACGAAGATATTGATGACTACATTACAAACATCTGCCGGTGCGGAACCTATCAACGGATCCGCAAGGCCATACACGCCGCCGCAAAGGCTTAAACAGGCCCGCCATGACCACACGAGAAACCATTGCGAAAATCACCAAGCGCACTTTCTTAATCGGAAGCGCGCTGCTGGGTGGTGGTCTCGTGGTGGGTTATGCCGTGTTACGGGACAGGCCCGGCAGCGCCGGTTTTGAGGACTGGGGCAAAAAGGGCACCGCGCTCAACGCCTGGATCAAAATCGCGCCGGACGGCGAGATCATATTCGCTGTGCCGCGCGCGGAAATGGGTCAAGGAGTATACACGTCGGTTGCCACGTTGATCGCCGAAGAATTTGAGGTGGACCTAGATCAAGTTACGGTTGAGCATCCGGATCTCGATGGAAAATACATAAATAAAACCGCCATTCGATTTGAAGTGGGAACAAGTTTTCCGCCGCTTGTTTGGGTTGCGGAGCGAATGGCAGCGCGGATTCCTATGCTTGTGACCGGCGGTAGCAGCACAATTCGGGACGCTTGGACGACAATGCCAGCAGTGGGGGCCGTGGCGCGCGAGATGTTGATCGCGGCGGCGGCCAAGCGTTGGGGCGTACAGCCTGTACAATGTGAGGCCAAAAAGGGCCGGATACACAATCGCGAAAGCCAAGATAGTTTGAGCTACAGTGAGCTTGTTGAGGTTGCGGCGCTTCTGGGACCACGGCCCGTTCCTCCTTTCAAAGACCCTTCCGACTTCAGATTGGTCGGCAAATCGCTACCGCGCCTCGACATTCCGGATAAAGTAACCGGCGAAGCGGAATTCGCCATCGACGTCAAACTTCCGGACATGCTCTTTGCGGCGCTTCGGCCGTGCCCGTTTTGCGGTGGCGCCGTTAAGTCTTTTGACGCTGTACCAATTAAACGGATGCCGGGTGTCGTAGATGTTGTCGAAGTGGAAAATGGAGTCGCCGTCGTTGCCGAAAGCTACTGGCAGGCGCGAACCGCAGCCGACGCTTTGGATATTGAGTTTGACGAAGGCGAAGACAAGGACCTCAATACAGCCGATATTTTTAAAGACTATGTGCGAGCTATTGATAGCCCAGGCGAAGTTTTCGTCGTCCGAAACGATGGCGATGTCAATCAAGCTTTGGCGGGTGCTGCGCAAACTGTCGAAGCTGTCTATGAAGTGCCGTTCTTGGCGCACACTTGCATGGAACCCATGAATTGCACGGTGCGCGTCGACGGCGACCGTGCCGAGATTTGGGTCGGCTCGCAGTCGCCGACCATGGCAAGTTGGGGCGTGGCTAAAGGCGCGGGCGTCGCATCCGAGAACGTCATTTGTCATACGACCTATATGGGCGGTGGCTTTGGCCGTCGCGCGGAATTAGATTGGATCACGCAAGCTGCCCAGATTGCGCGTGCCGTGGAGGGCCGACCCATCAAATTTATTTGGTCGCGGGAAGATGACATCATCCAGGATGCGTTCCGACCGGCTGCCGTCGCCCGCTTTAAGGGTGGGCTCGACGACGAAGGCATGCCTGTCGCCTGGGCAAATCGGGTCGTTACCCAATCCGTGATGGAAAGTTTGTCTGGAAGAGTCATGCTCCAGATGCCGATTACGGCCGAACGCGATTTAACCATGACGGAAGGCGCAGCTGATCTTCCCTACAAAATCAAAAATTTCTTAGTCGACAAAGTGGGCATGCGCCTGCCTATCCAAGTTGGCACTTGGCGCAGCGTCGGTCACTCGTTCAACGCGTTCTTTGTCGAGAGCTTCGTTGATGAGTTGGCCTATGCGGCAGACCAAGACCCCTATCAATTTCGGCGCGTGCTTCTAATGGACGCCCCGCGCCACTTAGCCGTGCTGGAGATGGCGGCGGAAAAAGCTAACTGGAATCGACCCCGGCACACCGGGTATGGTCGCGGCATCGCTCTGCATGAGTCATATGAAACAATTGTTGCGCAAGTGGTTGACATTTTTGTCTCACACGACGGCGAGGTTCGCGTCGAACGCATCGTCTGCGTGGTTGATTGCGGCTCGGTCGTCAACCCCGACACCGTGGTCGCTCAAATGGAAAGCGGTATTGTCTACGGCCTGTCGGCTGTTTTGTTCGGCGAGATCACCATCAAAGATGGACAAATCGTTCAGCAAAATTTTCCTGACTATGAGGCCATAAGACTGCACGAGATACCGCTGATCGAAACTTATATTATGCCGAGTGGGGAATATCCGGGCGGCGTCGGCGAACCGGGAACACCGCCTATTGCACCCGCCGTCACCAACGCTATCTTCGATGCCGCAGGCGTCCGCGTTCGCCAGCTGCCGCTTACCCGTGCCAACTTTTGGACGGTCTAGGAATTTCAAAAGAAAGAGGATTTTATCTCTAACCGCCTGTCAAGATGAGTCACGGTGACTATTGTGCAATGGATGTTTGATTGCGAATTATGCGACAATATCTGCGGATGATAGGAGCCGGAAAATTGACTCCATATATTTTGAAAAAACTTCGGCGGCGGTCACCACCACACTCTCTTTTGCCTCGGTCTGTGCCATTGAGATCGCTCACAGGGCGTGTGCTGTTGGTCTTTTTTGGGGCACCCTTTGCATAAGCAAGAGCAAAGCGTCTAACTCGCCTCCAATATTTCGCCGTAGACTCGTTCGGCCGATGCCATCGCGGATTCCATTCCGAATTCGAGGCGGCGCGTATGTTCGCCAGCAAAGTAGAGGCGGTCGACTGGTTTGGGAATTTCTTCAGCCAGTTGAGTAACTTGACCTGGGCCATAAAGAGAACCGCAGCCGCCGATAAAGGGTTCTTGACCCCAGGCGTAATGATAAATCACTTCGAGATTGCCCTTTGACGCCGGGCGAATCTTGGCCATGGTGTCGAGAACATAATGCTTGGCGTCTTCCAAGGGCATGCGGTCGATGGTCTCGACGCCGGCACCGTTAATCCACATGAGGATCGACTCGATCGAGCCGTCTTCCTCGACGAGCGCAAACGTGCGCTCAAGCGCCGTATCGGTCCACATGGTCGGTTCGAAGCCATCCGCTTCCCAATAGGGCGCAGTCGGATGCAAATAAAGTTTTGTGACCGGATAATAGGCCATTTGCGCGATTGCTGCGGCCTGCGCGGGAGGCAATCCGGGCTCAAAAGATACCTGCTTCAACGCATGAAGAGATGCGGTTACGATGATAAAATCGGCCTTGTACCTCGTGCCGTTGCGGACGGTAACCTCAACGCCGGCGACATTTTGGGCAATTGTCTGCACCGGGCTGTTCAGCTTTACTTCCGTCGATAAAGCGGCTGCCATCGCTTCGGGTAACCTCTGATTACCCCCCTTCACTTTGCTCAGTATCATGGGGTCGTATTGATCTTTGGATGGATCTTCAAAGCCACTATAGCGCAACCGCGTAAAGTCTCTGAGCGCCGCCAACGCCGAAAACCGACTTAGATCCATGCAGTTTGATGACACGTTGATGAGACGCAACGCCTCATCCGAAGCGCCATGGTTCTTGAGAAAGTCACTAAACGGAATATCGAGCGCTGCGTTTTGAGGGTGCAGCCAATCGTCCAGCTCGGTGAACGTATTGGCCTTAAAGAGGTACGTGTTCTCGAGCATGGGCGGAAGGACGGCACGCTCGTCGCCTGCCGTCAAATTGATGCTAGAGGATTCCCACTCTTCCGCGCGTACCATTTGGCCACGCACATGATAGCTTGGCGGTCGAACATTGATGTCGGTGGGGATACGTTCGAGCCCCAATCGTTCGACCATATCGATGACACGGGCGTACATGATGCCGATATCACTGGCGCCCAATTCTTGAGGGCGGCCTGCAATCTCCCGCGTCTGGACCCGTCCACCAACCTGATCCGAAGCCTCGAGCACAGTCACTTTGTAGCCTTCTTCTTCGAGTAAAAGTGCCGAGTAGAGGCCGGAAAGCCCGGCGCCCACGACGATCACATCGGATTGCTCCTGCGTAAACGCGGCCTTCGGGGCGAGGAGTGCTGCCGTGGTTGCGGCTGTTCCTTTCAGGAGGCTGCGCCGGGTCGGTCTGAGGTCTGGCATGTGTCAAGTCTCACTTAGGACTAAGGATCGGCCTATTTTGTCTGATAAATAGGAGGCTGGATAGTGGACTTCTCGGCTTGTCCATCCAGGATATAGCCGTGATCACGATTGTCGAATTGGGAGGTGATGCACTATGCCGTCAATGAAATTCAATATTAAAAAAGTCACCCAGACTTAATTGGACGTCATGAGTGTTACCAGGGACTTTCTTTATGGCCGCAATCGAAAAAAGGGAAAGCTGATCACAACGGCATTGACGGTGGGCAGCTTCGCACCTGATTTCAATGCTGAAAGCTCTCTCCGGCGAGTTTGCGCGTATGCACCGCACCTACGGTCCCGTCTCACCCTCTCCTCTTGTGCGGACCGGAGAGATGGTGGACGGGTGTTTGAAGACATGGTGGACACTTTAAAGAGAGGTTTTTTCGGTCATTCACAGGAGATAGTTGATGCCTTTCCGGGAGGTGTCCAAGGTGGGCGAGCGCCATGAGTTTGTGATGTTGGGTCGTCACGATGAAGCATTTGCATTGAACGATAGTGCCACTTTTTGGTATTATGACGGGCTTGGCCTGGCGTCCAGGGCGGTTAGCGCGACCTTGTCTCGGACTAAGAATGTTGCAGCCACAATCAGGACGATGCGTGTTGCTGAGTCTTTCTGGTGTTATCTCAACATTATTATGGGTAGGGAGCCGTCAACCGTTAACGATTCTTATTCTGCGAGCTGTTGTAACGGAATCGCCGGCTCGTCCGTGACTGGTTGTTTGCGCCGTCGGTCACGGAGCATCAAGGCGCACGGCGTTACCACAAGAGTCAGAATCGACGCAAAGAGCAATCCGACTATGATCGTGACCGCTAGCATTTGCCACCATAAGGTCGCGGGTGCTCGAAAGATGATTTCGCGCGATAGAAAGTCGATTGATACACCCTAAGCCATGGGGAAGAGACCCAAGGCCGTCGTCATTGTTGTTAGAAATACCGGCCGCAGCCGCTGCGCACCGGTTTGAACGATTGCTTGATAAGCATTTGGGGCTGTTTTGATTAGTCGATCATAGGTATCGATCAAAACAATGTTATTGTTGACCACAATGCCCGCCAGCGCAAACAATCCGATTCCCGCCATGACGATGTAAAACGGAGTTTGCAGAATCATATGGCCTAAGAGTACGCCGATGGTAGATAGGATAACCGAGCTCAAAATCAAAAGAACACTGTAGAAGCTGTTAAACTGTACAAGCAGAATTCCGGCCATGAGAAAGAGCGCAAAGGGAAAGGCCACCAGGAGAAAATTACCACTCTCTGCCGACTGTTCAGCCTCGCCGCGAAACCTGGTGCGGACTTGAGAATTAATCGGGTTTGCCTCAAGCCAGCTCTTGAGCGCCGCGATTTGGGCGATCGGTAATAGCCCGATATCGACATCGGACTCGACGGTCATGACACGGCGGCGGTTGATACGCGCAAAACTTATCTCTTGTTGCACGGGCACGCGGCGTACAAAATTGCTGATCGGCACCAGGCCTTTATTGGTTTGAATGCGCAGCTCGTCAAGCTGCTGCATCGAGCGGTAGGCGCCGGTAAAACGGACCAGAATATCTATTTCATCATCACTGTCGTCTGGCCGATAAGTGCCCAGTTTTACTCCATTGGTAATCATGCGCACGGCATTGCCTACCGCTGTTAGGTCCGCACCGAAGCGCGCCGCCTGTGGACGGTCGATTTGCAGTCGCCACTCGATCCCTGGCGTCGGGCGGGAATCCTGCTCGTTGACAAAGCCGCCCACTTCAGTCATGCCGCGGCGCACGTGTAGCAATCCGTCCAGAAGCGCGCGCGACGAGATTGACGTCAGCTCGACAACAATTGGCCGACCGATCATCGGGCCCAAATTGTTTTGTTCGATCTCAACCCTCACGCCCGGCAAGTCTTGAATCCGCTCGCGCACGTCGGCAAGCGCTTCTAGGCCAGGCCGACGGGCTGACCAATGCTTAAGATTCATCGCGATCTGTCCGATGACGTCATCGGTAGCGCTGCCGCCGACCGATCCCGCCTGGGAGTAGAGATTGTCAAAGTCCGGCAGATCCCAAATCCGGCGCTCCACTTCTTGGATGAGGTCCGCTTTTTCGTCGGTTCCCAGATTGCCGCGCGCATGAACCAAAAGCAAAGCCCGTTGTGGTTCTTGATCCGGAAAAAACTTCAAACCGCTACCGACCTGGTCATAAAGAAGGACAGAAATAAATAGAAGAATGATCGTACCAGCTACAACTTTTCCTGCATGGCGCAATGCGAATTGCAGAATCCGCACATATTGACCCGTAATGCCGGTCAGTTTCTCAACCGGCAAATCGCCCTTCCCGCTGAGCGCGATCATTGTCTCACGATTGCCATCGCTAATGCGGCCAATGAGCGCGCCCAATGTGGGCACGAAGATCAGCGCCATGAGAAGCGAGCAAGAAAGAACTGCGATTAATGTTTTCGGTAGATAGCCCATCATTTGTCCTGGCATACCGGGCCACAGCAAGAGCGGCACAAAGGCCGCCACAGTCGTTGCCGTCGAGGAGATGGTCGGCCATGCCATGCGTTGGGTCGCTAAGACATAGGCGTCACGGCGATGGAGACCCTCCGCCATCTTGCGGTCGGCATACTCCACCACGACAATCGCTCCGTCGACCAACATACCGACAGCGACCAGCATCCCGAACATAACGGGCATGCTGATGGTCACGTCAAAGAAATAGAGGAACATGAGGCCCGTTAGGAACGAGCCCGGGATGGCAACACCTACAAGAAGGCCCGAGCGAAGTCCAAGCGCGCCAATAATAATCGCCATCACCAAGAAGATGGCCAAAATGACGCTGTTCTGCATGGTGTAATACTGATCTTTAACCCCTCTGGTCCCGTCCCAAATGACATCAATCTTGATGGCATCCGGCCAGCCAGAGGAGACGCGCTTAACCGCCCGCTTAACCTCCTCGGTAGTGTCAATGATGTTGAAGCCATAGCGCTTTATCGCTTCTAGCGCTATAGCGCGCCGTCCATCGACCCGCACAATCAAGTCAGCATCCTTAAAGGTACGCCTGATGCCCGCAATATCCCGTACACGGACTATTGCGTTGCCACTTACCTTTACCGGCATCATAAGAATATCTTCGACAGACTCGAAAAGACCTGGGACGGAGACCGCAAAACTTCCTTGTCCGGTATCGATGCGACCTGCCGCAACCAACCGGTTGGCACGAGAAAACACCTGGGCTAGATCATCGCTGTTAAGCCGATAGCTTTGAACACGGGCTGGGTCGACCGTTATTTCGACCATTTCCTCCCGCGCACCCGTAAGCTTCACTTTAAAAACACCAGCGAGCCTCATCAACTCGTCTTCAAGCTCGTGTGCATAAGTGAACAAAATGCGCTCCGGTAGCTCTCCCGACAGCGCGACAATCGCCATGGGGAAAATAGTCGGCCGCGCCTCATCTATCTGGGGTTCCTTGATATCTGCCGGCATTTTGGGCCGCGCGAGATCGACTTTGTTACGCACTTCTTGGAGTGCGATATCAATGTCGGTCCCTATATCAAATTCAATCGTAACCGAAGCGCCGCCTTGAAAAGCCGTAGCGCGAAGCTCCTTTAAGCCGTCCAGATTCGAAAAATGCTCTTCCAGCGGACGAACAAGAAGGCGTTCAGAGTCGGCAGGTGACACGCCCTCGAGCGCCACACTCACCAAGAGGATTGGAATATCGAGCTCCGGCTCAGCCTCCTTCGGCATTTGCACATAGGTGAAACTGCCGACAAGCAGCAAGAAGATGAGTGTGCTCAACACGGTTCGCGATCGACTGATCGCAGTGGCGAGAAGATTATTCATGCGGGCGGGGTCACCTGATCATCTTGACTTCAAATCATCATACCATTTGACTGATGCTCTGCGCCATCGACTGCGTTGACCTTGTTTTAAATTATTTGGTGCCAGCCTCGATCATGTGCTGAACCGAGTTTCACCCTTTGGTGACCTCGTTGTGGTCAGGAAAAACGTCGACGGCCCAATTGTCCCAGATGGGTCCTGTAACTGCGGCGTTAAATTGACTGAATAGGCCGCAACGCAGTGAAACAAAGAGTTCCAATCAGCAGACAGATAAACGAAAGCGGTTCGGGGATACGCACGTGTTGTTCCTTGCTTTTGCTGGGGTCGTATTGAACCGCAACTTGGTCAATATGAAGTAGAGCGCGGCGACATTGAGGCGCTCGCTTTGGTGGATTTTCGCGTAAAAATAGGGTTAATGTCGGCGGGGCGGGCGCCTCAGATTGCCGTTTTTGCGAAGTCGAAAATCACGGCACTCTCTCTGGCACTTCCGTGCAAAATCCCCTAACATGCCGCACTTTTTAGATGTTGCGTTTTGTTAAACAAGGAACGAGATAAGGGAAATGGTCATGTCAAAAACGATTGTTGGAAGTCTTGCGATCGCCACCTCATTGATCTGGCTGGTATCTGGCGGCACGGTCCGGGCCGGAGGTCATGATACCGCACCGGAATTCGATTCCTCCCTGTTGGATGCAGATCTCAATGCCGAACTTGAAGAAACCATCATGCAGATGGCCGATCGCTGGAACAGCCAAGACTATGCAACCGTTCTGGAAATGTGGGACCCGCACGAGGAAGTGCCCTTTTATTTGGCCGAAGAGCAAGCCGACTGGTTTATTGGCTGGAATCCACTCCGCAGCTATCTGGCGCCAGAGCAGCCCAATCCGATAATTGAAGTCATGCGCCTACTGCCCTCCAATATTCGCGCCAAGCGGATCGCACCTGACCTCGCCATCGCGGTCTGGGATCTTCATTTTGAAATGAAAATGCGGTTCAGCAAGGCGATCGGCGAGGATGTGCGCGTTTCAGGCGTATTTAGAAAAAGGCCTGAGGGTTGGCGTTTTATTTTTTACGCCGAATCTCCTCAGGCTCCTTTGGTCTATATCGAGAAACTCTTTCAGCAAGGCGTCTTGGACGACTTTGAAGAGTTTCGCACCGAAGCTTTGAGCAAAGCTCAGTAGCTTATTCGGCCAAACCATCTTCGGCTAGGGCTGCTTCTGCTTAGCCACGGCCCGCAACAACGGTGAAAGTCGCGGGCTGATCATTGAGGCTGGTGCCTCATGAGACGGATATTTTAGGGGGGTGCTCATGACAAGCTGCTTCACACTCATTTTATCTTCCCTTCTCTTTTGCTTGATGATGAACAGCAAAGCAAGTTTGGCTCAAGATTTGGGCGACTTTGAAGAAGAAGACTTTCAGCAATTTTTTGGCCTGATTGAAGATGGAAAAATTTCAAAGGAAAAATTAGAAGTGCGCTGCGTGACCAAGGAGAGTGGTTTTACCTTTACGGCCAAGGACCTTCTCCACAAAAGCAACCTTGAGCGATTGGAGTACAACGAAACAAAATTGAACGCCTCTGTCGATGGACGGCCACTCAGATCCAAATATCATAATGCCGCTTTTGGTGAATGGACGGGATCGATATTCAAACCAATTTGCGCCGGTCTGTATCTCATATCGTTGGATGTCACCGTTGCCTCCGGTGATGTGGCGGATGCAGAACAAACAAGAATTCATATATTCCTTCGCCGCGAGGGCGAAGCGAGACCAGGCCGTATCATGACAACCGCCCACACGTCGGGTGAGGGAAGGGCCGCCGGCCATGCGACGCTCGTTTTAGCACTGCGAACCGGTGACGAAGTCTCGACATATTCTCAAGCTACTGGCAATGCTCAGTCACGTCTCATCGAACGCGCATCATTTACCGCAGCAAAGATTGCACACATAGACGGACTCATCGATGAATTCGATTCTGAGGCTTGGGATGCGGATTTGATAGCTCTTGAGAACACAGCGTCTATCTCAACCAATACGGAGTGATCGGTGATTGAAGTTCATTGCCAGCGCAGCCGCTGAACTTATCGGCCGTCTAACCAAGTGAAGGCTCATGAGGATGTATCGTCACCTCACAGTATAAAGTGGCCTGACGCTAGCGAAGCCGAACAATCTCTTCGCGCGCGAAGATCGGTCCCACGTCCACATCGAGTCCGGGGTGAGCATAGAGCTCAGGTGGGATACCGATATCGGCCAGATAGAGCTCCCCCACCACCTTTGCCGCAGCATCTGAGACAATACCTGTTTTGGGGAGTGCTAGTGTCATCGTGGCGGCGGCCTCGATGGTTGGATCGAAAATACGTCCACTTGTCGCCTCAAGGCCCGTCGGTACATCGAATGAAAGTATGGGCGCCGAACTCTTGTTTGCCCAGCGCACCAGATCAGCCACGGTGCCGTGGGGCGCCCCTTTGAGCGAATAGCCGATGAGACCGTCGATAATGAGTGCGGGGGTTTGAGGCAGCGCTCCCGGTGGTTGCGGCGCTTCAGCGCCTTCAATCCCCAGCCGGCGAAGAATGTCGAGCTGATGCCACGTAACGGGCGCCATGTCTGGTGCGGGTTTAGATAGGCCCAGTGAAATTTTGGCACCCCAATTGTGAAGTCGGCGCGCCGTAACAAGGGCATCACCGCCATTGCCTCCCGTGCCTGATAGGACGACAACAGATTTTTCACGCGGGTCGCCGGCCAAAAACCGCTCCCGTGCAAGTGCCGCCAGATTTGCCCCTGCGATTTCCATCATTTGAATGAGCCAGATGCGATAATCCTCGACTACCGCTCGATCGACTTCGATCATTTGTGCGGTATCGAGAAGCGGTATGTCCGGCGGTATGTCGAAGCTGGCCATAGCCCTAGCGATGGGTCGCATCCATTTGTTCTTTGCCCATACGTAACTCTAAGCATACGGTTGAATTCTTCCTTGCCGAATACAGGCTCGACAAGCACGTTCATAAGATCAAGCCGATAGACGGTTTCGAGGTCAAAGGCGCCAGCGTCTTTTCAGCTGAAGGGGATATGCATCGGCTGTTCGATCTTGCGATGGAGAAATAGATAGTGAAAACGGTGAAGTTGCTGTGAGAGGCACTCTCCCGTCTGGGCAAGCTAGGCCTGTGGGTGGAACAAGTCGCTGAACTTTCGCGACATTTGCGATTAGAGGTTGGAGTGTCTGGTTTGCTCTAGACTGGCTGGCGGAGGAGGTAGTCCAAGGCGAGCTCGTCTCTGGTGCAATTCCCTGTTGCAGCCCGGAGCAGGTATTTCTCTTTATTATAACAGGGAACGCAAGATGAGCGTCGATGCCACTAGTTTGTAAGGTTGTTGCGCCTTGTCATGCCTGGAAATAGCCCTATTATGCACACGTGTGCAATGAGACTTTAGATCGCTGATACATCTAGGGGTTAAATAAGGAGGCATTTATGAGTTCAAGATCTTGGGCGTTCGCTAAAAATTGTGTGCTCGGCCTGCTGGCGGCGTGTGCAGTCGGCTGTATGACCATTTCCATTGCCGCCGCCGACACGATCGAAGGAACGGCAACTTTGTCGGGGAAAGTAGAGGCGGAAGCGCCTTTTAAGGCCGCGCAAGTGTATGCGAGGAACCTCGACAAAAACATGCTCTATATGGTCTACACGAGCCGAGGTAAATATGAAGCCATCAACCTGATGCCGGGCGGTTATGAGGTTTGGGCCGAGAAAGGCGAACTCAGATCGGAACACCGAAGATTGAGAATTCAGGCGGAAGACCGCGTCAAGATCGATCTCTCCTTGGCAGAAGCACCACCTTATCCGTTGACCCAAAAAAGCCGCGCCAAGAAGGGCGTACCGCAAATCTCTTATGACGAAATGTATCCGGGAGGGCCAGGTAAAAAACTGGCGGAAGGAAAATGCATGGCGTGTCACGGACAATCTTTCCTGCCGAACTTTCACATGGCCAAAGCTGGCTGGGACATGATGATTGGCATCATGCTTGATCCGGATGCAACAACAAGAAGTCTCGGGCAAAGAGGTGCCATGATTTCTGGCGAGGGCTCGGTTGGCGATATCTCGCCGGAAGAACGGGGCATCTTGGCAGAGTATTTGGCGACGCATTTCGGACCGGAGAGCGGCGAACGCGTGCTGAAAATCGACGTTGAATATCCTTTGGACGAGAAAGAAATTTCCAAGGCGATGTTCGTGGAGTATTTACTGCCTCTCGCCCCTAACACGGATCTATCTGTGCGCTCTACGAACGACCCGAATATCCATCGGACCGTTGAACCGCATATTGATAATTCCGGCAATATCTGGGCGACCAACGGTTTCATCGGTGTCAGCAAAGTTGATCCGCGAACGGCTGAGTGGTCGCACTACCCCTATCCCGAGTCGAACATATTCGGTCACGGTATGACGATCGATTCGAGGGGCCAGGTCTTTTGGGCGGAATTTCTTGGCAAACACATCGGCCGGTTGGATCCCGACACGGGCAAAATGGATCGGTTTCCAATAGACCCGGAGGGACTTGTTCGCAATATTCAGGGGCACACGCCTCATCTTGATTCAGAGGAGAACGTTTGGTTTACGGTGATTACGGGCAATGGTATTGGCAAGTGGGACCGTAAGACTGAAAAGATCACAATTTGGGAGGTCCCCACGGATAACTCTTTCCCCTACGGGATCGACGTGGATCAGAACGACGAGGTATGGTTCGCTCAGCTGTGGGGTTGTAACGTGGGAAGATTTAATCCGCAGACAGAGGAATTCAGGGAATATCCCGCGCTCGATCAACCGTGTGCTATGAACCGCCTTGCCGCTGATTCCCAGGGCACAATTTGGTACTCTTTGGTGCAATCAGGAAAGTTGGGCAAGCTCGATCCCAAAACGGGTGAGCAAGTAGAATACGATATTGTGCCTTTCCGGCCGGACTCAAAAGTGGTTGCGTCAGGGCCGTACGGAATCATCGCCGACCATGAAGACAAAATTTGGTTTGGTGATCACGGTTTGGGTGGGGCGCTGATCAAGTTTGATCCGGAATCGGAAGAGTTTACGTACTATCCCCATCCCCGGCAGACCGACAACCCGAATATAGATCGCACGGGCGATGGGGCGATCGTCTATACGACGCGCTCGAACCGGCAAGCTTCCATTGCGGTCATGTATCCAGACGCAAGCAAAATGAAGACATTTGGAGCTTTCCGTTAGCAATCAACGACGGTTGTCACGGACCTATTTGGAGCCTTAGCGTGTCCGCACAAGGCGTTTGCTTTAATTGCTGTCGGTTGGCTCTTGCGGCACGCTATGGCGGCTCATGGTTATTCGTTGGCGAATGACGAGAGCGGTCAAAACAGCTAGAATAGCAAGCAGGACCATCAAAACAGGTCTGCTTGCAATGAAGGCTAGCCAACCATCTGAGGCCTCGACGAGAATGAGAGTTTGGCGGGCTGATCGTTCCAGAATGGGCGCAAGAATAAATCCGATCAGCAAAAGCACCGTCGGAAAGCGGAGCTTGGACATCAGCCATCCCATGAGGCCAAAGGCAAACATCAGTTGCACATCGAAAAGTGAGCCGCGCATAGCATAGGCACCGGCGGACGCGAACACGAGTACGGCCGGGAAGAGAAGCCGCTTCGGTACCGAGACCATTTTCTTTGCCAGTGGGATAAAGCCCATGCCGACCAGATAGTTCACGGCATTCGCCAGCAACATGGCCGAGAAGATGGCGTAGATCGGAACCGGATCGTCACGGAACGCAATAGGTCCGGGTGTGATGCCTTGAATGAGAAGGGCCCCCAGAATAAGTGCTGCCGCCACATCTCCGGGAATGCCAAACGCTAGTAGCGGGATCAAATTGGCGCCGCTGACCGCGTTGTTCGCAGCTTCCGGCGCTGCGATTCCATGCAGTGACCCACGGCCAAACTCTTCAGGTTTTTTTGCCTTGCGCCTAGCCTCGTTATAGGCAATGAACGCGGCAACCGTGGAACCCAATCCGGGCAAAGCACCGGTGACTGTTCCGATCACAGACGATCTAAATAAAGTCGGTAAGAGTTCCCGGCGCTCGGCGCGGGAAAGGCGGTTATCCTCGCGTTTCTTTGAGAAAAAAATAGTTTTTTCTGCAAGTCCTTTGAGTGGCTGCTCCAATTGCGTAAAGACTTCCGAAATTGCGAGAAAGCCGATCAGCATGGGAATGAGACCGATGCCGTCGAACAATTCCGGATTGCCGAAAGTCAGTCGCTCCGTTCCAGTGATGGGATCCAGTCCAATACAGCCGATCAACACGCCTAACGAGATGGCGACGATCCCTCTCCACGAGCTTCCGCGATTGAGAGAGACGAGGCTGAGTAGAGCAAAGAGGATGAGAATGACATATTCGGATGGGCCGAAGCGGATGGCGATTGCGGCCAGCAGGCCCGCTCCGAAAATCAGGCAAATGTCCGAGAACCCATCACCGAAGACTGACGCATAAAGGACCGTGTGCATGGCCTTGCCGCCTTTGCCGGCTAGGGCCAAGGGATTGCCGTCGAAAACAGTTGCGGCAGCAGCAGGTGTGCCCGGTGTGCGTAGCAAGATGGCCGGAATGCTAGAGCCGAATAACGAACCTTTGAACATGGCCAGCATCATGGGAATACCGACCCAAGGATCAAAATAGAAGCTGAAGGGAACCAACAGCGCTACCGCCATGGCCGCCGTTAGACCGGGAATCGAGCCGAGGACTTGTCCGAGGATGACGCCGATCACGATGCCGGCCAACGCGCTGACCGAGAGTGAAAGGGAGATGCCTTCTAATATCGCGTCCATTTAGATTGGAAGGCCTGGAAAGATGTCTGCCTTCGGCAACCTAATTTGGAGGCCAAGCTCGAATACCACATAAATTGAAGCGAGAATTAGGATTGGCACGAGCACGACATTGTGAACTTTTCGCTCGCCGAGCAACAACGTTAAGAAAAATGCCATTGCGATGCCACCCAAATAAAAACCGCCGACAGAAAATCCCAAAAAGGCAAAAAGTAAGCAGATTAACACTACGCCCAGGGCTCTCAGCGGGTGGCGATCTGTGGTGCTTCCGATTGAGGGCTCTGCGTTGTCGGACCCTTTGGTGAGTGCTAATAGAACGAACCCGTACGCCAATGCCAGTGCAATTCCGGCCGTTGCAATTTGCGGCATAAAACGTGGTGAAAGACCGGTGCCGCCAGTATTGAAGCTGAGACCGATTGCAGCTGGAATGATAAAAAAACCAAAAACTAGAGTCGCAGCCAATAATCCGGCTATAACCACAATTTCCGTACGTCGGCTATCCATCATCGAAACATAAGTTGTCTGCGATCAGAAAAGATCATTTGAGCATGTCAAGCGAGTTAAGTGCAGCGCGCATATCTTCGATGTCGCGTAGTACAAGCGCTTCGAACTCCTCATGACCGAGGAACGCCACATTGCCGTTTAGGCGCACCGCCACTTTCTGAAACTGCTCAGACGATGTGATCGTTCGCATCGTGTCGTCCCACGTTGCAATGACATTCTTGGGCAATCCAGCGGGCCCGCTTAGGCCAAAAAAGATTGTCGGCGCCAACGGATAGTTCAATTGCTTGTAGGTGGGGATATCAGGCAGTTCTACAATTGGTTCGGGACCAATCTCTGCAAGAATTCGCAAATCGTCGGCGGCGACGGGACCGGCATAATCGGACATGACACCCATATCGAGCGTGCCGCCAAGCAAAGCGGCCAATACTTCAGTTGAGCCTTGCATGGGAACGAATGCCGACTTGATACTCTCTGTTTGCAGAGCCGCTTCGGTCGCGATGTGTGGCGCCCCGTTTATACCGGCAGTCGACCAACGAAGCTTTCCGGGATTCGCCTGGCCATAGGCGATCAGGTCTTGAAAGGTATTGAATTGAGAATCGGTTCTTACCAAGACCGGGTAAGCACTGACGATAAAACGAGACAGATAGGTAATGTCCGTCGACGGATCGTAAGGCACGTTAAAAAAGTTCGGCACGACAACCACCGGACTGCTTGAAACAAAGCCTAACGTGTACCCGTCGGATTTGGCACGCGCGACAGAGCCGACACCAATGGTCGCCCCGCCACCTGTACGGTTTTCGACGAAAATCTTAGTGTTGAGGATTTCTTGGGCTTGAACGGCAATGGCGCGTGTAAATGTATCGCCGCCTCCACCCGGGGCGTAAGGAACAACAATGGTAATAGGCTTAGATGGATAATCATCGGCAGCCACGTGCGTTGTCACAGTAACTAGGAAGCTTGCAATAGCAAACGCGTGAAAAAAGAGGCGCGTAGCTTTCATGCAAAACTTGAGCTCGTACAGCCAAATTTTTGAATATCGCATGGGAATAGCTAGTCCCTAAGCAGCTTGCGGGCGATGAGCATGCGCTGAATTTCGTTGGCGCCCCCGCCGATTTGCCCATGGCGGAGATATCGGTAGAACAAAGTCAATGGTAGCTCCAATGATTCACCCATGGCACCGTGAATTTGAATGGCTTTGTCCAGCGTCCGCGCCCCCCAAACCATAGACGTCAGTTTGACCATGCCTGCTTCGGTGCGAATGTCTTCACCGGCATCGGCCCGCGCCGCCATCTGATATGTGAGCGCCTGCAAAGCCTGCAGGTCAATGTACATGTCAACCAATTGCCATTGAATCGCCTGGCGTTCCGACAAAGGTTTGCCGAAGGTGACGCGTTGTTTGGACCAGTCGATTGACATGTCGAGGGCGCGTTGCATCTTGCCCAGCGCATAGGGTCCGCGGAGCAGGCGATCGTGAATCGTCAGCCAGCGTTGACCGAGCCTGAACCCGTTGCCCACCTCGCCCAAAATGTCCTCCTCAGACACGCGGCAATCATTGAAATTGACAATATATTGTGAGGCATGTGGCCCCAACCACGTCTTGATGCCGGGCTCCTCAACTTGCATGCCGGGGTTGTCGCGCCGTACCAGGAACATGGTGATTCCGCCCCGCTGCCGTTTTTTTGGATCGGTCACCGCCTGCACCATGATGAGGTCGGACTCGGCCGCCCCCGAGATCCACATCTTTGTGCCGTTGATGATCCAGTGCTTGCCGTTTTTCACGGCACTCGTCTTCATCATGCCGCCCGGGTCCGAACCCGCGTTGGGTTCGGTCTGCGCGAAGCAGGTCGTTATTTCACCTTCAATGACCGGCTTTAAAAAGCGGTCGATCTGATTGCCTTTGCACTGGTAAAGAATGTTCGCAACGTTGGCAAAGGGGAACGGCACAGCGGTATAGTTGAACTGTTCGAGAACGGCGACTTGGGCCAGCATCGAAAGACCAGAGCCGCCGAATTCCTCCGGCACCATGAGATACCAAAGGCCGGTATCACGTGAAACTTGAGTCAGGTGCTTGACGACGTCGTCACCGAATACTGTTTTAAGATTGGTTGTTTCTTTGATGCCGAATGCATGTCCCGGATGAGGTAGGAACTCCGGTTCAAGAGGTAGCAACTCCTTTTTGACGATGCGCTTGGCAAGATCAACAATCTCGACTACATCTGGAGGCAATTGAAAGTTGCCTTTGTCCATTATTTTTTCTCCCTAGCTCAAGGCTTACTCAGCCACGTAGCGCGTTCATCTGTGCCGGATATCCGCTGGGGTCCACGCTAACATCAATTAGTGCCGGACCCGCGCCGCGCAGAGCCTCAGCCAGCGCAATTCGATAGTCTTGAAGAGTTTCCACATGATAGCCGCGACCGCCAAGCCCCTCCATTGTTTTGGCAAAGTCCGGCCTCTTCCAGCGGACGCCGCGGGCCAGCAATCCGCGTTGTTGTTGCTTAATGTCAATAAGCGACAATGACTTATCGTTGAAGACAATGACGACAATACGTGCTTCTTGCTCGGCGGCCACCGAAAGTTCGCCCAGGCACATCAAGAGACCGCCGTCTCCTGTGAAGGCGATGACTGCCCGATCGGGTTCATGCAAGGCCGCCGCGATTGCTGCAGGTAAGGCAAAAGCCATCGTCGACAGTCCATTGGAAATCAGCGCGTCGCAGGGTTCGCAGCAAGGCCAGAATGCCATTACGGAGAACATATGCGCCCCAGCATCGACTGTTATTCGAGGTAGGGTTGTAAGTATTCGCGATTCCTTTACAGCCAATTCCACGACCTGCTGCGGACCGATACCGCCCGTACTGGGGCATTCTAAGCGCGCTCGCATTTTATTGCGCAGTTTGCCGATTTCGGAGATTGACCAATCTTTTTTGTATTCGTTTATGCTGAGCTTTGAAATGTGTGCATCGAGTGATCCGTACACGCCGACTTCGGCGGTTACGTAATGGATGGGATGCTGCACTAAAGCAATGTCGATAACCGGCGAATCGTAACGCCAAGGCTGGCGCAACAATTCCACCGGATCGAGACCGCAAAGTATGATGAGATCTGCTTGCTCAATACATTCCACCTCGGCGCTGCCGCACGTGAAGATTCCAACATAGTGGTTGTTAAAATTGCTGATGACGCCTTTGGCTTTGTATGTCGTCAGAACAGGACAGTTTAGTGCTTCAACCAACGCTTGGACCGCTGCGGCGGCACCAGATTCACGGGCCTCTAGCCCGACGATGACGACCGGCCGTTGCGATTTTTTCAGAAGTTGCTCTGCGCGATCTAACGCATCTTCATCCAACGTGCCATCTGGTTGTGAAGCGCTTACATCATCTATCTTTGAGGTGAGTGATGCACGCGCCTGTTCGCCTGTAAGCTCAATGTGTACAGGACCAAAAGGCGGTGTCATTGCCAGTTTGATGAGCGTTTTTAGCTGCTGTACGGGCGCATCTCCGTCGAGTCGACTATGCCCCTTCGTCACAGGCGCAAGTAGGTCACGCTGATCGAAGACTTGATGCGTAACGTAGTTCTGCTCATTCGTGCTGAACCCGTCGGTTAGTACCAGAACAGGCGAACGATCAAGCGACGCATATGCGACACCGTTTGCGGCACTTGCCGTTCCCGGACCCTTGGTCGTTAGTGCCACGCCGAGGGTTCCATTCAACTCTGCCGTGACGGCTGCCATCGTGACCGCTGCGCTTTCGGTCCGCGTTAAGATGAACTCGATATCTAATTCCGCAGCGGTTTGTATGATATCGAGGCTGCTACCCCCGCCAGGCACACCGAAAATGTGTCGCACATTATGAGCGGCGAACTCCGATGCAAGGGCCTGGACGACAGTCTTCTGAGTCATTTCTTCGACGGGTCCATTGCGATCAGACTGACGCTATCGGGTTTGCAGAAAGATCGATCACCAAGTTCAATGCTGGATCAATGTGAACTTGCGCACCGGGGGGCACAACAGTCGTTGACTCGCGTTCTTCAAAAATGCACGGTCCACGAAAGGTTTTGCCGGAAACGAGACGATAGCGGTCATAGACCGAGGCTTTCACAAACCCCTTTTTAGGACCAAAGTAAACATCCCGCTCGCCTTTGACTTCATTACCATTGGCTGTAGCGATTCGGGCTGGCGCTAAATTGATCGCCGGCCGGGGCCCCGACACGATCACCCGCCAAGAAACGATCTCAACAGGCATGCCTGGTTCGACGCGACCGTATTGGGCTTCATAGGCGTGTTCAAATGCATCGCTTATTGCGCTCCGATCGCCTTTCTCCAATATTGCGTCGTTCACTGGTGTCTCAACATCATAACCTTGGCCGACATAGCGCATTGCTGCCAGATGTTCGACAACCACTGACTCGGTGTTTGTATCGGCCGCCAATAAGAGCTCGCGGCCCTTACGTTCCATCTCGCCTAAGATCTTCCGCACACTGCTGAAATCTAGATCCTCTAGCGCCTCCACTCCGCCTTGAACGAAAGTAAAGGAAGCCGGCGAAACGAGAAAACCGAGCGCCGAGGCGACACCGGCACTTGGCGGGCAAATCACGCGGTGCACCGAGAGCTTCAGAGCGATATTGCACGCATGCACCGGACCTGCGCCACCTATCGGTATCATTACGTAGCCGGCAATGTTCTTGGCCTTCTCCAAGGCATGAATTGTTGCAGCTTGAGCCATATTCTCGTTGACCGTTTCATGAATCGCCCAAGCCGCCTCCACGGTGGATATGTTTAACGGGTCACCGATATTTCGATTGAGCGCCTGGTTTGCTGCGGCAACGTCGAGTTTCATGTCACCGCCAAGAAAGTTCTCCGCCGCTAGATAACCTAGCACCAGATCGGCATCCGTCACGGTTGCGTCTTCACCGCCCTTGCCGTAACAAGCTGGCCCCGGATCCGCTCTCGAGCTCTCCGGCCCAACTTGAATCAGTCTGAGATGATCAACACGTGCGATCGAACCACCGCCGGCCCCAATTTCGATCATTTCGATAACCGGTATGCGCAACGGAAGTCCGCTGCCTTTTTTGAAGCGATAGATGCGCGCTACTTCAAACTCGTTCGTGCGCAACGGTTCCCCGTTATCTATCAAACAGGCCTTGGCGGTGGTTCCTCCCATGTCGAAACACAATACATCGGATTCGCCTGCGAGTTCGCCGATCACTGACGTTGCTTGTACGCCACCTGCGGGGCCAGATTGCACTAACCGGATTGGATGAGATGCGGCAGTTGTTTCATGCACGGTGCCGCCGTCGGACAACGTGAGAAACAGATCCTTTTCAATACCCATGTCGCGCAGCCCATCGGTCAAGCGCCGAAGGTAACGCTCGAATAAGGGCAACACATAAGCATTACATATGGTCGTGGACATGCGTTCGTATTCGCCGATCTCGGGCATGACTTCGTTCGAAACACACACCACAACGTCTGGTGCTTCGCGCGAAAGGATCTCGCGCACCTGGTTTTCATGAATGGGGTTGCAAAAACCATGCAGTAACGAAATTGCAACTGCTTCAGCCTCAGTTGCCACGATTTTACGGGCGACGTTAACGACTGCCTGTTCGTCCAGCGATCTGAGAACATTACCTTGAGGGCTTATGCGCTCAGGAACCTCATAGCGCCAGGGACGGGCCACCAAGGGTTCGGGCACTTCCATGAAGAGATCATACGTGTCATATCGCCATTCGGTGCCGATTTCCAAAATGTCGCGAAAGCCGGCGGTGGTAATAAGTGCGACCTTTACGCCCCGGCGTTCGATCAATGCATTAGCGACAAGGGTGGTGCCATGAATCACATGAGCTACGTCGTGCGCGCCGACGTCATTGGATTTTAGAATTTTTTGCAAGCCTTCTAATACGCCGAGCGACGGGTCGTTTGGAGTCGTCAACACTTTTTCGTTGAACAGGCGGCCGCTTCTCGTGTCAATCATCACGAGATCTGTGAACGTACCACCGATGTCGACGCCGACGCGGAAGGCTTCAGCCACGGGAATTGGCTCCCGCTAATTTAGCGCCGTAATCGCGCTCTGCACCTTTCAGTGTAACGAGCCCGCTTTCGATGTCCGCTTGTAGTTTATTCGGGTCACGTGCGGCGGGTGGGCTCATGCCGCCACCGCCCGGCGTGTCAAATGTCACCCGATCATTTGGCTTCAAGTCCATGCGGACCTTGGCTGGTATACGTTCGCCATTTACACAGTCGCGCCCGGCAGCGCCTGGCCGGCCGCCGAGAAGTCCACGCGGGGGAAACTTAACCCGTTCATGGCGGATGGTCATCGTGACGGGTTGGTCCGACGTAACTTGGAACGAAACGCGTTGGGCTGGACCGCCGCGAAATTTACCAGCTCCGCCTGAATCGGGGATTAGACTTTTCTCCGTGATCAGTAGCGGCACGCTATTTTCAAACTGCTCAATGGGAACGGTTGCAACGTTGCTTGGGAAGCCGAGACAGGCCGGACCATCCTGATGCGGCCGAGCGCCATGGCCCCCGTTCATAAAGAACATTTTTACAAAGCGTTCGCCATTTTTGTGGTGACCAGAAAAATATACATTCCAGAGTGGTGACCCACAATCCGCGATCACCCTGTCAGGCATCACATTCGCAAGGGCGCTGAAAACAACGGGAGGCAAATAGTGTCCGGACAAGTGTCGGGCCCAAATGGGTGCCGGCCGACGGGGGTTGACCAAACAACCTTCCGGTGCGGTGATTGTGATGGGACGAAACGATCCGTCATTGTTAGGTGTTGTGGGATCAAATGCACATTTTACAGCATATGCGCTGTAGGCCCTCGTATAGTTCATGGCTGAATTGATGGGTCGTGCGATCTGCGGCGAAGTCCCCGAAAAATCGACGGTGAGATCACTACCATCTATACGCACTTCGCAACAGATCTTCAGTGGCTTATCGAATCCGTCGACTTTAATCTCATCGCGATAGGATCCGTCAGGGACTGCCTCAATTGTCTGGCGCATCGCCTGTTCCGACCGGTTAAGGAGCTCTTCAACCAAGTCATCCAAGTCTTTATCAATACGGGCTTCCA
>PVBE010999155.1_pt1 | contig 47899 bp, 40 predicted proteins | sample 1631181 | NCBI WGS metagenome assembly PVBE01 (sample SAMN08397723, study PRJNA350692) | Marine metagenome, whole genome shotgun sequencing project. | isolation source: water | place: Pacific Ocean | collected 2012-04
CCAACGTTATTGTACTGATCGTCGAATCTTTTCTCTGGGACCTTGCACTATTGCCCAGTGAGCAAGCGGCGACCCGCCAGCTACAAGAAAACCGTTTGATCGAGTGGTCTCAATATCAGACGCGCTACGATGACGCCGATCAGGGTAGTTACACCAGGCGCGCCAGTGTGTGGCTCAACCAGACTATCAACCTGTGTTTGGAGGGATTTGGGGTTAGATCGCAGGTCGCGTATTCGCCTCCAAGCTCTTGGTTCAGCTCCTACGTCGCTCCAACCTTGGGGGGCGCGCTGTGGGGTCAGTTGGCTGGCTTCGTGATAGAGGGGTCCACAGTTAAACAGTGCAAATACGAGTTGTGTCAAAAGAGGTTTCCTGCTCAAAACCCACGGAAGGAGTACTGCTCAGACTTCTGCAAAGAAAACCGGAAAAAGCGAGAACGTAGAAAGCGAGGTATGTAATGGCTAAACGAGGGAACAACGAAGGCAGCATCTACAAGCGGGCCGACGGCCGATGGGCAGCAGTGATCAACCTTGGCTGGCAAGACGGGAAGCGGAAGCGAAAGACCTTCTACGGAGTGACACGCCGAGAGGTCAAGGATCAGTTGACCACGGCCCTCAGTGACCACCAGAAGGCTCTACCCGTCACGTCCGACAGGCTGACCACCGGGCAGTTCCTTGAAAACTGGCTGGTTGAATCCGTGAAGCCGACGCTCCGGCCGCGCACCTTGCAATCCTACGCGGAACTGGTGCGGGTCCACCTCGGCCCCGGCCTTGGCCGCATCCCTCTGGCCAAGCTGGCTCCCGAGGACGTTCAGAAGCTCATCAACCGCAAATTGGCCAGTGGTCTGTCTCCCAGGAGGGTCCAGTACATCCATGCGGTCCTACGCCGGGCGCTGGGCCAGGCTGAGAAGTGGGGCAACGTGGCCCGGAACGTGGCCAAGCTCGTTGACGCGCCCAGGGTTGTCCGCACCGAGATCAAGCCCTTCACCGCGGAAGAATCCAGGGCCTTTATTCAGGCCATCCAAGATGAACGGCTTGAAGCTCTCTACATCTTGGCCATCGCAACTGGGTTGCGGCAAGCCGAGTTGTTGGGATTGTCATGGAGCGACATCAATCTGGAAAAACGCCAGGTCACTGTTAGGAATACGCTCCAGGTGATTGACGGCGAGTACCAGCTAGCAGAGCCAAAGTCGGCAAAGGGACGCCGGACTCTGGTGCTGCCGGGAATCGTGGTTGACCCCTTGCTTGTCCACCGAGGAAAACAGGTAGCAGACAAACTGAGGGCGGGGTCCAGATGGCACGATTCGGACCTAGTGTTCACGTCCCGATATGGAACGCCCATCAACAGACACAACCTAACAAGGGACTTCCAGGCGCTGCTCAAACGGGTTGGCCTACCTCGGCAGAGATTCCACGATCTCAGACACACTGCCGCTTCGCTGTTGCTGGCACAGAACGTTCAGCCAAGGGATTTAATGGAGATTCTGGGCCATAGCCAAATAAGCCTAACAATGAACACCTACGGTCACGTCATGCCAGCCGCCTTACTGGACGCAGCAAACCGGATGGATGCCATCTTATCGGGGTAAATAGACCGACGTGTCGTGGGTAGGAGTGAGGATCAACCAGCGGGCAATACTGTTATCGGTTCTCTTCGTTGGTCAACCCTCTTAGGGCGCGATCCATCGCATCGGCAGCCCGCCGCTGTAGCTCTGGGGGAGTCTCCACCGCGAAGCTGTGACGGGGCATGAAATTAAACTGCGGACGACGTAGCTCCATTCTTGCGCACCACCGGCAAACACCTGCAACGGTATGCCAGGTCTTCAGGTGGCCGCACCAACAACGTTCCGGTTCAATTTTCGTTGCCATGATGTCGGCCTACTCCCTAGCTGACAATTTGGGTTTTTGGGCCTCGTGGCTGTCAACTTGGCTGTCAAGTGAGAAATTATGGTGTCTCTCGGATCGGCATGGGTCGAGTTTTGAAGCTAAATTATTGGTGGGCCGTGTGGGAATCGAACCCACGACACCCGGATTAAAAGTCCGGTGCTCTGCCTAGCTGAGCTAACGGCCCGTGTCTGGCCAGTGCCGAGGCTTCTCGATCAGAGAGGGCGTGGGACATCCTATCCGGCCGGAAACAGTGGATGAGGACCCCATACAATCGTACAGGCTAGCCGAACAGTATTCTATCATCTGCCGTGCCAAGGGCAAGACGTCTTCGGCGTGGCGTTGCCCGCAAATCGGCTGGGCCGCTTCCTCGGTCACCGGCAACAGCCATAGGTGGCCGGTTTCCCGGTAACGCCGGCCTGAGCGTCTATCCCTTACTGTTACTGCTTCTACTTATATAGATACCAACGTTACCAAAGCTTCCGAACTGAACCTCGGGCCGAACACCGCGCTTCGACCGAAAGCAACCTCGCATTCAGGTTCCTCAGCCGGTCCAGGCGGGCCAAAGTCTGCAATATGCACATCCACTCGCTCCGCCGCGCCACCTTCTCGCCCTACATTAAAATAGGTCGGTGATGGGGAAATAGGCCGGTAATGGGCGGAGATTTCTTCCCACCGCAACAAATCTCGGCCATCCGCGCTAGGACGATCCGGACTCGTGGATACAGCCCCACTCGGAGCCAGCAGCATTCCCCCGGCCACCGCCTCGCGATTTCCCCCAGACTGCAGATCGCCGGTGTTACCGCACCGGCGCTTGACACGCGGGCCAATTGGGCCTACATTCCTAATGGTCACGTCAGCATCGGAAGCATCGGAACTTATGATGTTATGGGCAGGTTTATATTCCGCAACGCGGGTGAGGCTTGGCTTTCCGTCCAGCAATTGAAAGGCCCACCGAAAACCATTCCGGGGTGAGCCGGCCGGACCGAAGGCAGGCTTTTACAAGCATCGACTTGTAGCGGTGGGCGTTGTGACCCGAGTGTGAACTCCTTTGCTGCCGGGGCTTCCGGCATTACCGGGGTTGACCACCAGGATCTTCGAATAGGGCATCCGCTCCACAACGTCCTCTCCTCTGTGTTTTCGAATGGTCCGCGAGGATTCTGCGTTCGTGCCTTGGTCAGACTTGGCACAAGATTAAGGAGGATAACATGGGTTCTGCACGACATTTCAGACCGCGAGGGCTGGCGCTTTTCCTTGCGCTGGCGCTGGGGGTGTTTGCCTTAGCCTGCGGAGCATCCGCGACGGCTACTCCCCGCCCCACCGCCGTTCCCGCCGCCACGTCCGTGCCGGTGGCGACTGCCGTTCCCGCCCCAACCGAGCCGGTGGCCGAAGTTGCAACGGGCAGTCTGGTCATCGCCCTCCAAGACTTTGGGGTACAAACCTGGGAGCCCTGGATTGGGCCTTCGAGCCACGTCAGGGACTTCGTCTTGGAGCCGCCACTCTACAATGACCCCGAGACCGGCTGGATCATACCCGGCCTCATCACCGAGTGGGACATGTCCCCGGATGGCAAAGTTTGGACCTACACCACCCGCGAGAACGTGAAGTTCCATGACGGTGGCGATTTCAGCGCCGAAGATATTGCGTACACCGCCAAGTTTGGCCTGGAAAAAGAAGACCTGACCATGGACGCCTTTGTCCAGATATCGAAGAACATGGCGTCGGTGAACGTATTGGGCCCCAATAGCGTGGAAATGGTATTCAACAGCCCCATGCCCACCTTTACGGTGGCTCAACTCTCCCAGCAACACGCCCGCTTCAACGTTTCAAGCAAGGCCTACTGGGAAGAAGTGGGAGAAGAAGTGGCGGTACGGGAACCCATAGGTACCGGACCGTGGAAGCTCGTGGACCAGACGATCGGTTCTTCGGCGACCTTCGATGCCTTCAATGACTATTGGGGCGGGGTCCCACCCTTCAAGGACCTCGAGCTTCAGTTCATACCGGAACACGCCACCAGGATTGCCCTTCTAAGTGCGGGCGAGGCGGATATCGTGGACCTGCCGTTGCTGGTGGTGGATGAGGTCGAGGCCTCCGGTTTCGATATCGTGTTGACCCCCGGTGTGATAACCCCGTTCATGGTGTTCGGCGGCAGCGATCGTGTGGACGCGGCCACCTACGATCCCGATCTCCCCTGGAACAAGGACGCGAGGGTGCGTGAAGCCATGGCCCTGGCCGTTGACCAGGACGCGATTATCCAGGGCATCTACAAGGGCCGGGCCCTGCCCGCGGCGGTCCCGTTCATGGCGGCTGGAGTCGTCGGTTTCGACAGGATCCAGCACCTAGAGCCATACCCCTTCGACCTGCCAAAGGCGAAGCAGCTTCTGGCCGATGCCGGCTATCCGGATGGCTTTGACGTAGAGATCCGCACCGTGTCCCTCGGCGGCGCCCCGGAGCTTCCGGAACTGGCCGAGGCAATGGCGATCATGTGGGAGGCTCTGGGCCTGAATACCAGTATCCTGCCTTCCGACTGGAGGGCCCAGGTGGCCCCGGCCTTCAAGAAGCAAGAGCCAATGCCCTACCTGATAATGATGCGGCACAGCACCGTCCCAATCCCTGATGTCAGGTTGGCGTCCTACTCCTCGAACTATTTCTACTTCGAGGCGGGGGCGGAAAACGACGAACTCGTGGCTCTTACCAAATCAGTTACCGACGCGGTGGACATGGACGTGAAGTCTGATGCCATCGCCGCGCTCAACCAGTTCGTGTACGACCGGTACGCCACGATCCCCGTAGCCATTACGCCCACGGCGTTTGGCGTCAGCAAAAAGGTGGCGGCCTGGCCCACGGTACCCGGCGTGGTTTACATCCACAACATCCATCTGATCACGCCTGGCGAATAGATCCAAGCTAGACAATCGAGGTGGCCCTCCGGTTCCGCTGATCCGTCGGCGGGCCCGGGGGCACTCGAAGAATGTAACGAGGCCGACATACCGGCCAGACCAACCAATGGACAGGAAAGAGACGGCTGGCCCGGTTCACGGGATGGCCGTCTCTTCTCTATCATGCAGCCGCTTGCGGCCCAGCGGAGAAGGTGGCGGTGGCGGTGCATCGGGTCCAGCGCATCGGAGGGTCTGCCTCTTGCCGTGCGGCGCCCCGGAGCAGGTTTGCCGCCGCCGTCTATAATGTATGTTCATTTGCCTTTCAATTTGAGGAAACGCTCAGAATACCTGGCCGGTGGCCAACCCGCGAGAATGCGGCTGGTTTGAGAGGGAGTCCTCCGACAGCCACGGGCCGGGCCGGCAGCAAAAGGGTAACGGGTAGGGTGAGTGACGAAGTGATCCCAGGGGATTAATCGCGATGCAGAAGTACGCGTTACAGCGTTTTTTTCAATCCGTTCTCGCACTGCTATTCCTGACGATGATTGTATTCGCCATGACTCATGCCACCGGCGATTCGGTCAACATGCTGGTCCATGAAGAAGCGACGTTAGAAGACGTGGAACGGGTGAGAAAGTCTTTGGGGCTTGACAAGCCCCTGGTAATACAATATTTCGTCTACTTGGGCGATCTTGCCCGAGGCGATCTGGGGGATTCCCTCCGGGAGCGCCGGCCGGCAACGGAAATCTTGAAGGAGAGAATACCCGCAACCTTCCAGCTTGGTCTCGTGGCTACTCTTTTCGCCACCATGATCGCAATTCCGGTTGGAGTCCTCTCGGCGGTGAAGAGAGGGACGGTGGTGGACCTCATGGCCAGGCTGTTCGCCCTGCTGGGGCAGGCCGTCCCCCCCTTCTGGCTGGGAATAGTCCTCATCCTCATCTTTTCCGTCACCCTTGGGCTGTTGCCGGTTGCCGGCAATAAAGGGCCCCTCAGTTTCGTCCTACCCGCCATAACGGCCGGATGGTACATGAGCGCCGGCATGATGAGGCTTACCCGGTCCGCCATGCTGGAGGTATTGGACAGCGAGTACGTGAAGCTCGCCCGGGCCAAGGGCGCCTCCCGCCGCACCGTCATCTGGAAGCATGCTTTCAGGAACACCCTCATCCCCGTCGTTACCTTCGGAGGCATGATGCTGGCGGGCCTGTTGCACGGCATCATGGTCGTTGAGATGGTCTTCGCCTGGCCGGGCCTTGGGAGGGCGGCACTGCAGGGGGTCTACGAAAGGGACACCTCCGTCGTGCAAGCCACCATCTTGGTGTTCGCTTTGCTCTACCTGGGCATGAATTTCATTGTGGACATTCTCTACGCCTACATAGACCCAAGGATTCGATACAACTAGCAGGTTTCAAACGTGCGCCTTGAAAGAGCGAACCACCCGATGGACATGACACTTTTACCTACCTACGGCCAGGCATACGGTCAGGTTTCAGCATGAGTTCACCAGTACTTGCCCGGGGCTCGCAGGGCTGGCTCCAACTAATCGGGCGCCTCCTTAACGGAGTGCGACACGAGCCCGGCCTGGCGATTCCCTGCGGTCTACTGCTTTTGGCCGTGATGACCGCCCTGTTGGCTCCGGTTATCTCACCTTATTCCCCGACCGAGGGTTCTTTGCTGAAAAGCCTGCAGCCGCCCGTCTGGCAGGATGGCGGCAGCATGGATCACATCTTGGGGACCGATTTCCAGGGCCGGGACGTGCTTAGCCGGCTGATCCATGGTTCCAGGGTATCCCTGGCCGTCGCCGCGGTGTCCATTTTCGTCGCGGGCTTCATGGGCCTGGTCTTGGGGCTGATGGCTGGATACTTCGGGAAAGCGGTCGATGCTCTGATCATGCGCATCGCCGATATGTTTTTCGCCCTGCCCATGATCTTGTTCGGCCTCCTGTTCGCCATGACCCTGGGCCCAAGCTTCCGAAACGTTATCATCGTGATAGTGCTCACCATCTGGGGAAGATTTGCCCGGCAGGTACGCGGCGAAGTGCTGAGCGTCAGGGAACGGGACTTCGTGGCGCTGGCCCGGGTCGCCGGCGCATCGAACAGGCGCATCCTGATAACCCACATCTTGCCCAACGTGGCGAACTCGATCATCGTTCTCGCCACCTGGCAGGTGGGCCTGGTCATTCTGATGGAGGCGTCCCTCAGCTTCCTGGGCGTGGGCATACCGCCGCCCACCCCTTCTTGGGGGACCATGGTAGCCGACGGCAGACTGTGGATAGCGAGCGCATGGTGGGTCTCCGTGATCCCCGGACTGGCGATCCTCGTCACCATCCTTGCCATGAACATGGTTGGGGATTGGCTCCGCGACTACCTCGACCCGAGGCTCAGACAGCTTTAACGATGGCGTCTCCTGCGGGCTCCTCGGCGCTTCGCATCCCATCTCGCCGGTACGGAGTGTAGTGGCGGCTTCGGTTGGCGCCGAACAACCGGGCGCTACCCGAGCCATAGCCGTTCCCCGTATCTGGGCCCTCGTCACCGGGCCCTCCGGGCGCCAACACGCCCAGCGGGACGCGGACCCCCCGCCGGTGGCGCCGTGGGTCGGAGACCTGAGTCGATTGCCCGCATCGAGCCGCTGGGAGGCCGCGGCTAAATGCCAACCTTCAACGCCGTTGGCCGCCCAGATGCCGCGGGGTATTCGCCCATCATCCCTTGGGGAGAAGGGGTCACCAGAAACTCCGTGCCGGACACTCACTATCCATGGAACACGTAGAGGAGGTAGTCATGACCACCAATGAGCCGGTAGTCACCTACGAGAAACGGGGGCAGGTTGCCTACATAACCCTCAACCGGCCCCGGGCCCTGAACGCGATCAACAGCGAACTCCAACAGCGCCTGAACGACGTCTTGATCGAGTTCCGGGATGAGGACGAGATGCTGGTCGCCGTCGTTACCGGTGAGGGCGGCCGGGCCTTCTCCGCCGGGGCCGACCTGAAAGAGATCAACCAGTCGCAGACCATTGGCCCCGCCCGGAGCCTTCCCTACACCCCCTTGCGGGCGGTTAATCTCTGGAAGCCCGTCATCGCCGCCATAGACGGCTACTGCCTGGGTGGGGGCCTGGAGCTGGCCCTCCAGTGCGACATACGGATCGCCACCCAAAAATCGGTCTTTGGACTGCCAGAACCCCGGAACTCCGGAGGGCTGGCCGGTTTCGGCCTTTTCTACCTGTCGCGGACCATTCCCATGGGAGAGGCCATGTACATGCACCTCACCGGAGCCCACATCGACGCCGATCGGGCTCTCCGCAATGGCCTGATCCAGAGCGTGTCGCCCGACCGGGATGCCCTCCTGCAGGAGGCGGACCGGATAGCCGAGGAGATTCAGCTTTGCTCGCCCCTGGCCATCCGCAGCATCAAGCAGGTCATATCCCAGACCCGTGACCTGCCCCTGGAATACGCCGTCAAACTCGCCGAGCCGGTTCTGGAGGCAATTCTAAAGACCGAAGACCGGAAAGAAGCGTCGAGGGCCTTCGTGGAGAAGCGCAAGCCCCAGTGGAAGATGCGTTAACCGGAAAGGCTGAGGCGATATTAGGGATCCCGGGTCCTGGCGGTCCGGCCACCTGAGAGACCGCCATGATCGACGTCGCCGTCAAGCATCATGGCCCCAACCCCGAGTTGGCCGGCAAAGGTCGGCCAGCTCGGGGCGGATAGCGTGGAAAGTCGCCACTTACGCCCCACTATCACCCAATTGCTCCAATAGGTGACCACGATAGGTCCAAGAAACGGTGGTATTGTTCCGCAAAAAGGGGTAGAATTCGGCAATACTCCGAGCGGGGTCCATCTGGACTTAGGGGGCCACCCGTACTATCATCAAGTATGCAGGATGACCGGCATGGGGTAGCGACAAACGGCGTCACAGCCTTGATGGAGCGGGTAGCCGACTACTTGCCCCACGATTTGACGGAGCAGGTCGGCAGGGCCTACGCCTACGCCGACGAGTGTCACCGCGGCCAAACGCGGAAATCTGGCGAGCCCTACATCGCCCACCCCCTGGAAACTGCCCTCTTCCTCGCCAACCTCCACCTGGATTCCAACACCATCATCGCCGCCCTACTCCATGACGTGGTGGAGGACTGCGACGTTACCCTGGAGGACGTGGCGGCCCGGTTCGGCCCCGAGGCGGCCAAACTGGTCGATGGCGTAACCAAGCTGACCCGTTTGGACGTCCACCTCCACGATATCAACGGCCGGGACCCAACCCACTTCGACGACCCGGACAACCTCCGCGCCGAGAGCCTCCGCAAGATGCTGGTCTCAATGGCGGAAGATATCCGGGTCGTGCTCATCAAGCTGGCAGACCGGCTCCACAACATGCAGACCCTGAACGCGCTGTCCCCGGAGCAACGGAAGCGCATCGCCCAGGAGACGCTGGATATCTACTCGCCTCTGGCCCACCGCCTGGGCATTTGGGAGATCAAGTGGCGGCTGGACGATCTGGCGTTCCGCTTCCTGGACGAGGAGCACTACCGGGAGGTCTCCAAGATGCTCGCCGCCAAGCGTGGAGAGCGCGAAGCGTACGTGGAGAAAGTCTCCGGCAGACTCCGGGAAGGAATGAAGGAGTTCGGGGTCACGGGAGAAGTGGCGGGGCGGCCCAAGGGCATCTACAGCACCTACCGCAAGATTCAGAAGTACGCCACCCAAGGCAAAGAGCTGCAGGACATTTACGACCTGTACGCCCTCCGGGTGCTGGTGGACACCACGGAGGACTGCTACAAGACCCTGGGCGTGATTCACCACCTGTGGCACCCAATCCCCGGCCAGTTTGACGACTACATCGCCAACCCCAAAGAGAACCTGTACCAGGCGCTGCATACCACGGTGATCTGCGACGGCGGCAACCCCCTGGAGGTGCAGATCAAGACCTACGAGCTGCACCAGATCGCCGAGTACGGCGTGGCGGCCCACTGGCGCTACAAAGAGGGCAAGTCCGGCGACAAGCGTTTCGAAGAGAAGATGACCTGGTTGCGCCAACTCCTGGAATGGCAACGAGAAGTGGTTGGCACCGACGAGTTCATCGAGTCGGTCAAGCATGACTTCTTCCGCGACCAGGTGTTCGTCTACACCCCCAAGGGGGACATCGCCGAGCTGACCGCGGGCTCCACCCCCATCGACTTCGCCTATAAAATCCACACCGAGCTGGGGCACATGTGTGCGGGCGCCAAGGTCAACGGCCGGCTGGTTGCGCTGGACACCACTTTGAAAAACGGCGACACCGTGGAAGTCGTGGTCTCTAAGGCCGGGCGGGGGCCCAGCCTCGACTGGCTCAACCCCAACCGGGGATACGTGGTCACGGCCAGCGCCCGCCAGAAGGTGCGCCTTTGGTTCCGGAAACAGGCCCGTGGCAGCAATATCCAACGGGGCCGGGAGCTGCTGCGCCGGGAACTTCGCCGGCTCCACCAGCGGCTGGGCGACGCGGAAGTTTTGGCCATCTGTAAGCACGACAATATGAATGACTTCCTGGCCGCCCTCGGCTCCGGGATCATCACGGAAAGCCAGGTGGCCCACCGGCTGGCCCAGGCCCGGCAGGCCGCGGAGCCGTCCATCGAGCAAGCCAAGCCCAGCGTGCCCGTCTCCAGCCCCAGTTCAGGCATCACCGTCTTGGGTGTCGGGGACCTTTTGATTCGCGTGGGCCGGTGCTGCAACCCGATTCCGGGGGACGATATTCTCGGCTTCATCACCCGGGCCCGGGGGGTTACTGTCCACAAGAAAGATTGCCCCAGCCTGAGGAACGAGGACGAGCAGGAACGCATCGTGAAGGTGGAGTGGGGGGAGATTCGGGAGATGTACCCGGTCCGCGTCAAGATGAAGGCCTACGACCGGGTGGGACTGCTGCGGGACGTCACCGTGGCGGTGTCCGAAGAACACGTGAACATCGCCTCGGTGATAACCCAGGAGCACCCCGACGGCTCGGTCACCATGGAGTTGACCCTCCACACCACCGGCCTGGACCAGCTTGGCAAGCTGTTCACCAAACTGGAACGGGTCCAGAGCGTCACCTCCGTCACCCGGGACCGCTCGAGCATTCCCGCCCCCACCCGTGGCTGACCCTCAAGAGAGGAACGCCGCGCCATCCCCTGCCGTCGCTGCCTGTGCCTCCAGGTTCCCATGCCGGGCGCCTACCGGCGGCACCGGCCGCGTTTAACAAATGCGGCGTTCCCGTTGCTCCTAATGGATCCACCGAAGAACGCCATGCGCTTGATGCGCCATCCGCCAGAAACGCCATCCGGAGGTGAGCCCAATGCCAGGAAGAACACCGGTCATTCCCCCGGGAGCCGCCCCGAATCCGGCCCTCTCCCCCGGTATACGGATCGGGAATCTTCTGTTCGTCTCCGGCCACGTGGCCCTGGACGGCAGCGGCAAGCTGGTCGGGGCCGGCGACTGCGAGGCCCAGTCCAGGCAGGTCATGGCCAACATCCGGGCCGTGGTGGAGGCCGCCGGGGCCACCATGCAGGACGTGGTCAAGATCACCTGCTTCCTCACCGAGGGGGCCGACTACCGCGCCTATAGCAAGGTGCGTGCCGAGACCTTCCCCAGCGACCCGCCGGCCAGCCGCACCGTCTTCGTCGCCGCCCTAGTCCGGCCGGAGTTGATGGTTGAGGTGGAAGCGGTGGTGCACGTGCCCGGTGGCGAGTAAGTGGAGGACCTAGTGGGGCAGCCGGGATCGCGGAGCCGGAATCTCGTAGAATGTAGCGTGCGCCGGGAAATCGGTCCCAGCCTATGGTCCCGGCGCGCTTTCCTGGCGCCCGGCGGCAAGAATGGATACTGTTTGTGACCCCATCGCCAGCCGGAGGGCCCGTGGCGGAAGGCCGGGGCGGTGAAGAGGAGATTGGCTTCGCCTTTGAGGGCCCGGGCTACGGTTGGGAGACCAACCGCATCGCCCATTGCCCGAGGGGCCGCCAACGGGAGAGGTAGATGCGCGAGCGGCTTTCGCCATGGATGCTGCTACTCTGCGCATTCCTCCTATTCTTTATCATCTATCTTACCGGGGCGGTATGGCCGGCTTTCATTAGCTCACGCGGCCTTCAGGAAGGAACTCTCGGCCTGATTATCGGTTTCTACGGCCTCGCCTTATTCGTGGCGCGCCTGCCCATCGGCTTTCTCTGCGACCTTCTGACGGGCAACCGCAGGGCTGTGATCAGCGCCGGCTTTCTCTGCATTGCCCTTGGGCTTGTATTGCCCGGCCTGTTTGAATCGGCCTGGCCGCTATTTGTTTCCCGCATCCTCTTGGGAGTGGGGGCGGGATCATTCGTGGCCATCGCTGTCCTTTACACGCTCTACTCTTCCCCTCGATCCGCCGGATTCGGCATGGCCGTGGTCGCATCATTCCTTGGCTGGGGCCAGATCTTTGCCAACCCGCTGGGAGGCTGGCTTGCCGACAGGTTCGGAATGCTGGCGCCGTTTTGGGTCTCCGCGCTGGTGGCCGTGGTGGGGGCGGTCTTGGCCCTCGCCATCGTGGAGCCACGCCCGGAACGAGTACCCACGCAAAGGGTGCTGCTCCCAAAGTCCGCCAATCTCTACATCGGTTCCCTGACGATGGCGGTGGTCTTTTTTGCCGTCTTCGCCACGGTGTACAGCGTGACTCAGCTTTACGCCGCGACCCAGTTGGGGATAAACAAGGCTACCCAGGGCTTTCTGCTGACGGCTTTCATCTCGCCTTTCGTCGGCGTGGTGCTGATCAGTCCGCTTCTCGCCAAGACCCTTGGGGTCACCGGCGTCGTTACCGCCGGCCTGGCTTTCCTGGGAGCCGGGGCGCTTCTCACCCCGGTGGCGAATCTGCCAGTGTTGTTCTTCTGTGAAGCACTATTGGGTGTGGGTTTTGGCCTCACCTTCGGCCTCCTCATGGCCTTGAGCGTTGAGGAGGTGCCGGCCGGACAGCGCTTCTCCGCCATGGGTATATTTCAGTCAATCTACGCCGCGGGTATGTTGCTTGGCCCGCTGACCGCGGGTTACGTCACCCAAGCCTTCGGATACCCGGCCGCTTTCTTGTCCGTGGGCGCCGTTGTCCTGCTGGCCGGCACGTGGTTTCTTCTGGTCCGGATTGGGGTATTCGCCGCCGGGGTGAGGCTGGCACGGGGCTGACCGCGCAGCTTCCAGGGCGCACCACCGGGGATGCCGGCGGGGACGGCCGACCTCTACTATGCATGCGCCCGGCAGTGACCCATTGACCGGAGATACCGCAGCCGCCCGCTGGGAAGGGTTGCCCCCCGGTGGCGAAGAGAGGTAGCATTGGGCAGATGAACGCCCGTCTCGCCAATACAACCGATCCCCATGGCGGTCGCGATCCGCTCCGCTGGGGGTGAGGGGGGCCGGGTCAGCCGGAGGCAGATACCCATTGCGCCTTCCCGAGATGGGCGTAGGACCGGCGGGACTTCGGCCCTGGCCATCGTCAAAGGGCCCCATCGGGCGCAATCCGGTACTGGTGACGCCGGCGTCCGGTTCCCATCAACCGTTATCCGTGGGGAGCAGACAAGACTCGAATGATTGAGGGCGGCCTCTACACCTTCATGGTTCCTCTCGGCAGGTTGCTGGCCGGCCTAATTCTCGGATTGTTTCTGGGCATCCTGGGCGGGTGGGCCGCGGTGATCTTCAACGCTATGGCCGAATACCCCTTCGCTCTGTCGGTCCACCGGAATATCTACCTGATGGGTGTCGGTCTGGGCGCAGGGACCGGCGCCTACCTGGCCTGGGCCAGCCTGGATTTGAGGCGGCTCTTGATAGCGATCTCAGTCCTCCTGGTGCTGGCCGGCGGTGTCGCCGGCACTTACCTGGGCTACCTTTACGGGCAGAACGTTGACCCTACGTATCTGGGGCGTACTTATACCATCGACAACAACATCCATCTGGGCGCGGCCCTCGGCGCTATAGCCACGGCGACCACCTTGGGCCTCATCAGCGCCATCCGCACTCCGGGCAACTAACCCGGCTCCGTCGCGAAACTCCCGGCCGGCTTTCCGGCCAGCCTCGGAGCTGCTCCTGGTGGTGCTGCCACGATGGATCAAAGCTCTCGTCGAACCGATACCGCGTACCGGCATTGCCACGGTCATCCGCAAGCCGGCCGCTCCTGCTCTGCTGAGCCATCGAATTGGCGCCCACCGAAGGAGGAGCGGCTTGAGGCCTTGAACCGGGCTGGGGCCGGTGTGGGGAGGTGTTCGAGGGCCAGCTGCCGGGGCGGGCGTCCCGGGGAGGCCCCGGCTTACGAGGCCGTTTCAGATCGCGGCGCCAACGCAGGCCCCGGAGGGCCGCTAGGAGCCCAGGCACCAGGTTCCTGAAACAGTTCGGGCGCCTGAGGAAAGCTCAGTGTGCCAAAGGCTCCGAGCCGGGGATGGCCCGGAGCCTTTGGGTCACGTCCTTTACCCGGTGACGACGTTCTGGGGCCGGCCTTCAAGGAAGGCGATGACGTTGTCCACTGCGCCCGCGTTGAGGGCTTCAACCCCCTCGGGCGTCATGTCGGCAATGTGGGGAGTGAGGACCACCTGGTCGCAGGAGAGGAGGGGATGGTCCGCCGGTATCGGCTCCTTATCGAACACGTCGACCGCCGCGCCGGCCAGGTGCCCCGACTTCAGGGCGTTGACCAGGGCCTCGGTATCCACCAGCCCGCCCCGGCCGCCGTTGACCAGCAGGGAGCCCGGCTTCATCATGGCCAGCTCCCTCTCTCCGATCATTTTATCGCTCTCGTCGCTAAGCCGAACGTTCAGGCTGATCACGTCGGACTGGCGTATCAGGTCGTCCAGCTCCACGAACTTGACGCCCAGCAGGGCGGCACGCTCCGGCGTCGGATTGTAGGTCCAGGCGATAACCTGCATCCCGATGGCGCCGCCCAGGCGCACGACCTCGGCCCCAATGTTGCCGGTGCCGATGACGCCCAGCGTCTTACCCTGCAGGAAGATGTTGTCTAGCTTGGTCCACCGGCCTGCCTTGAGTTCCGAGGTCTGGTAGGCGGCCCGCTTGGACGCGGCCATCATCAGGCCAAAGATGTGCTCCGCCACGAATTTGGACGTTGCCTTCGGCTGGTTGCTGATGACGATGCCCATCTTGGTCGCCACTTCCAAGTCGTAGTTGTTGGTGCCGACGCCGCATGTGGTTATCATACGAAGCTTGGGCAGGGCGCTGAGGGCCTCGCCCGACCAGGAGATCGCTCCCCGGGTGTTCAGCATGATGTCGGCATCCTTGACTCTCTCCAGCTGCTCCTCGGGGCTTGACGGACGGTCGGTGTACAGCGTCAGGTCTCCATAGGGCTTCAGCCGCTCGAGATGGGGCGAGCCCTGGATCTGGATGGGCATATCGCCGGGCACGACAAACTTTACGCGCTCCTTGGCATTCATTTCGAACACTCCTGAATCGAATTCAGCTCTGCGGGGTCTGGCCAACCGGAGACAGCCCTGGGGCAGTTTCCCACCATAAAGCCCATCGGTGGGAACCAAGAACCCGAAGGTGGACGTGGCCTTATCCCTCCGGGTATTTTTACCATTTGTTCGGTGGTCCCGCAAGGGGCGGCCTGGCCCCATTTCCGGTGCCGCCGGTAATCCCCCGGCCAGGAGAATGTTGCGTGGCCGGAGACGCGGCGCCGGCTGCCGGCCATTTCCGGTACGGCCGTGGCCAGCCCCGGGTTGCGCGCGGCGTACTGCCTGCGGGTATTGCCTGAGTGTATTGACAGAAGAATTCCGGGTGAGTAGGCTGCGCACATAGGACGCGGCCGCCGGCCAGACAGGGGAAGAGTCCGCGAGACCTTCGAGAGCCTGACAAGACTCACTCGTCGGCGGCCTGAGAATCCAGAGCCAGGCGCATTCTTGGCTCGATCTCCCGGATAATCTCTGGGGCCGGGCCGGGCGTTCTTGAATAGTCTGAGACGGCCCGCGGGGGCGCTCACGTGACGTGGCCGGCCACCGGTTAGCCCGTCGAAGACCAGCAAGGGAGGAAGACAGATGCCCTTTCGGATGTATGTTTCCCTACAAGAGGATGAAAAGATCTCGATTTTCACGATGGACGCCGCGACCGGCAAGCTGGAACACGAGACTGAGGTGGCGGTAAGGGGCGGTCCCGCGCCGATGACGGTAGACCCGGAGCAGAATTTCCTCTACGTGGGGCGCCGGGGCAGCCGCCAGCTGTCGAGTTTCAAGATAGGTCAGGATACCGGCGGCCTCTCCCTGATCCGGTCGATACCTCTCGCCACCGATCCGTGTTACATCGGCATGGACCGAAAGGGCAAGTTCGTGCTCTCGGCCTATTATGAAGGCGCGAGGATAACGGTCCATGCCATCGGCGACGACGGGGCGGCGGCCGCGCCACCCGCCCTTTCCCTCGATACGGCCCGGGGGGCCCATTGTATTCAGACCGACCGGTCGAACCGGTTTGCCTTCGTGCCCCATATCGCCATCAAGGGACCCAGCGAGATCCAGCAGTTCAAGTTCGACGAGGGTACCGGGCAGCTCACCCGCAACTCGCCCCCCAGCGTCACACCCGGAGGCGACCTGGGTCCCCGGCACTTTTGTTTTCACCCAAACCGTGACATCGTCTACTGCACGAACGAACAGGGGTGCAGCGTGACCGCCTATCATCTCGACCCGTCGGCGGGAACCTTGACGCCCTATCAGACTGTTTCGACCCTGCCCGACGATTTCGAAGGCAAGAACTCCTGTGCCCAGATACAGATCTCGCCTTCAGGAAAGTCCCTGTACGCTCCCAATCGCGGTCACAACAGCATCGCTTGTTTCTCCATCGACGACTCCACCGGCCAGCTAACGCCGGTTGGCCGGGTCTCCGCGGAGCCGGTGCCGAGGGTGGTCAGCCTGGACCCCAGCGGGAGCTTCCTCTATGCCGCCGGCCTGGAAACGGGCCGCATTACGTCGTACCGGGTCAACGGCGACACCAGCGAACTCGAGCCCCTGGAGACCTATGATGTCGGCAAGAGGCCCATGTGGATACTTTTCACCGGGCGAGGGTAACCGGCGAACTAACCAGAGGCTAGCTCGGAACCCGGGGTCTCGAAACCTTAAACGCTTTTCGGGTCCGCTGGAGCTTGGCATCGGGCCTCTCAAAGTCGGTGCTCATGCCAGGCTCCTCAGCAGCTCTCCGTACCCCTGAACCGGGCTGGTCCAACCCACCCTTCTCAGCGCCATCCAGATAGTGGCCTGGTTCACTGTGATCACCCTCTTCCCCAGCTTTTGCTCCAGCTCGTCCACCGCCTCCAGGGCCCGCCAGGCCGTCCCTGGCAGAAACACGGTATCCGCCTCATCTCTCACCACTGTGGGCACGAAATCCGCGATGACCCGGGGCTCCTGCACGTCGATGTCCCTGGGGTTCATGGAGTCCTGCATCCAGGGCTCGCCGTCGGCGCTGACCACCTCGAACCCCGCCTCTTCCAAGAAGGGCTTCAGCCGGTTCCGCAGGTGGAAGTTCCGGTAGGGACCGGCAACGCTGACGCGGCGGGCGCCCATGAACCGCATCGCCTCGAGACACGAGCCCACCGCGGTAATGGCGGGCGCGCCACCGGCCTGCTCCATGGCCTCGGACATCCGGCGGTCAAAAGCGAGGTTGCCCTTGTGCCAGGTCCCGGAAGTGCAGGCGTAGACCAAGAGGTCCGGACCTATGTTGGCCAGGGATCGAACGCCGCGTCCCACGTCTTCGTTCATCTTCGTTGCGTTGAACCCGAACAGTGCCCAGTCCACGGTGCCGGCCTCTTCACTGGTCAGCTTCACGCCGTACTGCTCATCGTCCGGCATCTCCGGCTGATTACCCCACCGGCCGTTCCACAAGCGCTCGAAATGCACGGTGATGCCCCGGGGAACCACCGTATAGAAGTCGGGCTCCACAACCGGGTTGGTTGCGGGTAGCAGAGCCCCTATCCGCTTCGTCTCAGCCATGGCCAAATCCCCTCCGCTTCTCGTCCGCGACCCGGCGCCTCGCCATCGCCGGGGGACCAGCTATCCGGGCGCCCCGTTGTTGCGACGAACATAACCAAGGCCCTCGTCAGGCGCCAATTTCAGGCTGATGGCCCTCGTCGGATTTGATGTGCGGACGTACTCAGATCACGCCCTCGCTACGGAGGCCATCGATCTTCTGACGCGACAGGTGCAGGTACTCCTGCAACACCTCCTCCGTGTGTTCGCCGAGTCTCGGGCCCCGCTGGTGCTCCATGGCCGAGTCACCGACTTTGATGGGGCTGGCCAGCTGCCGCACGGTCCCGAACTCTGGGTGAGGGACTTCAAGAATCATCTGGTCTTCGGCCACTTGGGGGTCGGCGAGAGCCTCCTCCACCGTATTCACCGGGGCGCAGGGGACCAGTCCGGCAAGAAGCCGCAGCCATTGCGCGGTTGTCCTCTGCCGGGAAAGCTCTTTTAGGACCGGCACCAAAACCTCGCGGTTTTCGAGGCGGTCCGCGAAAGTCAGGAAGCGCGGGTCTTCCGCCAGGTGGGAGGCACCGAAGGCAGTCACCAGATTACGGTAGAATTTCTCCTTCGCGCACATCACTACTATCCATCCATCTTTGGTCGGCAGGACCTGGCAGGGCACTTGGGATGGATGCGCCGAATCAGGAAGCCTTTGCGGTTGAAAGCCCCTGGTCAAATGCCAAGCGCCGACGTAAGCCAGTTGGGAAAAGCCGGTATCGAAAAGGCTAACGTCCACGTCACAACCGGCGCCGGTGGCTCGCGCCCGGAGGATGGCGCTGACGGTCCCCAACGCCGCCATCTGTCCTGCGCTCAAGTCGACGAGTGACAGACCGGACTTGGCCGGCGGCGCGTCCGGGTCGCCCGTCAGGCTCATCCAGCCGGCATAACCTTGTATCAAGTAGTCGTAACCTGGTTCAGCGGCGCGCGCACCACCCCGTCCGAAAGCCGACAGAGAGCAACAAACGATGGCGGCGTTGACCTCGCCGAGCGTTCGGTAGGTCAGGCCCAGTTGGTCCGGCAGGTCACCCCTCAGGTTGTTCAAGACGGCTTGAGAACCGGCCACCAGCGGGTGGAGGATCTCATTGCTCCGGGGATGCTTCAGATTCAGTGTGATGCTCTTCTTGTTCCGGTTGAAGCTCTGGAAGAACAGGCTATCCTGGTCGCCGGTGTAGGGAGGCACGTATCTGCCGACGTCGCCGCCCGTGTCCGGGTTTTCGATCTTGATGACCTCGGCCCCCAAGTCTCCCAAGAGCATCGTCCCCCAGGGCAAAGCCCCATACTGCTCTACCGCGACAATGCGAACATCCGAGAGTAAGGGTCGAGGGCCAGACTTGCCCTCATTTGCGGACATATTCATACCTGGCCGTTCCCGGTGTCAGGGCGCGGGACACCATCGGTCCCCTGCCCCGGTCGGCATTTGATTCGGCGGACCCAGGCCGGCACGCCGTCATGCCGGCTCTGCCTGGTTCTGCCTGGTTCTGTTGGATCGCCCCCACTTCCAGCCGGGCCTCCCCCCATTGCTGGGGATCGCTTCACCGTGAACTCAGCCGAGCGGTCTGGATGGGGCGCCAGGCCGTGCCGCAAGACCGAGCAAACTCCCTAGCCGCTTTGACTGCCCGTGACGCCCAGGTCCGGAAGGAACTCTTCCATGCCCAGCCGCTTCAGGGTTTCGGCAGTGGGTATCCCCGTATCCACGTTCCAACCCATCTGGCCGTAGTACTCGTCGACCATGGCGGGCAGATACGACTTGATGCTCAGACCCTTGGACGGGCCGGTGGGCGGCGCCTCCAGGTGTTTCTCTGAGATGTCGAACTCGTCCGACTTCTGAAATCCCCTCCTGGCGTACACTAACCGCATCAGGTTGGTGACCCGTTCGCCGATAGCCATGGCTTCTTTGGTGTCAAAGTCTTCCCAGCCCACGCCCTGGGCCAGACTCAGGCTGGTGAGGCGCAGGGAGTCATTGACCCCTCGCGCGCTGAACATGCATATTCCCAGGCTGTCCCAGAACAGCTTGGCGAACTGGGACCGGCGCACGGGTTCCACCTTGCTCAGGGCTTCGTCGGCGTTGTGGGCAACCCCCGGCGTGGCTTTGTCGTATCCAATCTCAGGCAGGCTGTTCCGATCCGCACCCGCGCCCTGGATCGAGGGCCCGGTACCCGCCACCAGCTCGCCGAAAACCACGCTCCAGTATTGCCGCTGATCGTGGGTCACCACCCCGGCGCCCTTCACGTCCAGGATCTTGGCCCGCATCTGCTCCACCATTCCCTTCTCGCGGCCCAGGGCCTCGGGCATTGCCTTGGCGCCCAGGGCCAGCTTGGCCCCGATGCCCTCCCTCCGGACGGTCCGGTTGACCAGCTCCATGGCCGCTTCCCAGTTGCCCCAGGTCAGGTCCAGGCCGTCGGTGTCCTCCAGGGTGAGGATTCCCTCGCTGTACGCTTCGAACATCGCTCCCATCAGGGTGCCGAACTGGCCCGATTCCAGTCCCAAGCCGTCGAAAAAGTCGGTCATAATGACCACGGCGCTGGGGTCGTCCACGCCGATCATGGCGGCGGCGCCCTCCATGTTCTCGGCGCCTCCGCAGGGGCTTCCCACGAACCCGGCGTAGGGCCCGTCGGTGATCTCGACATTGTAAGCGCAGGAGATCTTGCAGTTGTAGGACGGCTGGGGGGTTATCTTCCAGCGGGCGCAGGCGTCGACGTACTTCTGGGCGTACTGGGCGCCCCATTCAGGGTCGGTCATGTTCTTGGCCGCGACCCTCATGTTCTTGCCCAGGCTGTTGTAATAGTTGCGGGTAATGCCCCCGTCCTTCAGGCCAAACGCCGAGGCCAGAACGCCGGATGTGTTGGCGGGGTCGGGCAGCAGGTTCTCCTCCCACTCGGCGGAGGTTTCCACCAGCCCCTCGGGGTCGAATACAGGGACGGCGCCGGTGCCGCGCACGGCGATGGCCTTCAGGTTCTTGCTTCCCATCACGGCGCCCGGGCTGCCCTTGCCGGAGCCGTGGTTTCGGTCTGCCTTCACCATGGCTCCGGGCAGTCGCGCCTCGCCCGCGGGGCCGATGCTGGCCACGCTGATGAACTCCTCGTCGCCCAACTCCAACTTGAGGCGCCGCTCGGTCTCCCTGGTGGTCAGGCCCCACAGGTGGCTGGCGTCGCGCAGCTCCACCTTGTCATCGTCGATCCAAAGGTATTGAGGCTTCTCGGCCCTGCCGGTGATGTAGAGGCCTTCATGCCCGGCATGCTTCAGGTAGGCCCCCCAGAAGCCGTGGCCGTGGCCCACCCCGGCGGCGTAAGGTATCAGGGGGTTGTAGCAGATGGTGGCCCAATCGGAAGAGTTGTTCGCGGGAGTCCCCGTCAGCGGCCCCGTCATGATGATGAGAGGCGCGTCGGCCGCGGTAGCTTCGGCCTTTGGGGGCGCGTCGCGCAGCAGCAAATATATGCCCAAACCCGTGCCACCCAGGTACTTGCGCAGGATACCCTCACTGGGCAGGGGCTCCCTGGTGATGGTTCCCTGGTCGAGGTCTATTCGCAGGTAGTGAGGCCGGTATCCGCCGCGAATCGCCATTGTCTTTCTCCTTGTTTCGGGTTCGCCGCCGACAGCGCCGGTGTGGTGAGCGGTCGGGACCGTGGGACCGGTTGGCAAGCCTGGAATCGAGATTTCCGAGGACAAGTCTCTGGTCCTAACGAACTCTCGAGGGTCTCTCCCTTCGGCCGCCTCACGGGTTTGGGGCACACCGGAACGGAGGGGAAACGAGCGCGCCAATTGGGGGGAGTGGAAGCGGCGAGGTAGAATTCGAGGAAACCGCGCCTCCCTTCCAAGCACCGCGCATCGGGCCGGGTCCTTTCCGCGACACCGCCATCGCCATGAAAGCCAAGATTCAGCTGAGTAAGCCATAGCGGAAACCGTGGGGGAGATGCCGCGTAGATAATGACAGACCAGGGAGGAATAGTCAACGGGAGATGCCTCTGGGCGGAACGGCCACCAGGGTCTGGCCAAGACGGCCTGATGCTGCTCCAAGCCTCAGAAGCTCAGGTGGCCCCACACCCGACATCCAGCCCCCGGGCCCCTTCGGGAGTTAGCTCCTTCATCCTCCCAATCAGGTCCAGGTCGCCGGTGAGTCCCGGGTGAGAGACGTTGTTGTATATGGACTGTATGAACCCGTGGGACACTTCGGCATACCGTCGGGCGTGGCGGCTATAGAACTCTTCGGATGTCTTCTGCATCTCTCTCCCGCATGGTAGGAAATTCAAGCCGTACCGGAGGGTGTGGCGGGGAAAAAGCTGTTGCGAGCCTATCGTGACTCCCTCAAATTGGGTTCGACGGGTCCGCAAGTGCCTGCCTGCTGGGGCCGGATCTCCGTTGCCCGGTTGCTCGTGCGGTCCAGGCAAGGCCCGGGCTCATTGCTCTCTGGTAGGTACTAGAACCCGACGCGGAAGTCAAATATTCGACGCTTGGGTGCCCCGGCCGCCGAGGGATGATGTATCATGTCTCGGGGGTGTGACATGACGTTGAAACCGAACAACCACGTCAGGACGGACGTCCTGGTCATCGGAGGAGGGGGAGCGGGCCTCCGGGCCGCCATCGAGGCCCAGGCACGCGGCGCCAGGGTGCTGGTGATCTCTCAGTCCCGCGTCGGCTATGGAAGCAACACTACGATTGCGGGAGGGGCCGTCGCCGCCGTCCTCAGCCCTTCGAAGGGTCGCCGTGATCCGCTGGATTCGACCGAGCAGCACCTGGCGGACACCGTTAGCAGCGGCCGGTTCATCAACGACCAATCCATGATGCAGACAGTAGCCGACGGAGCGGAAGAGGAAGTGGAGGCATTGCGGAATTTCGGGGTTGAATTCGCAGCCCCTAAAGCCCATCCTTGGTTACGCCTCTCCTACGACCCGGGTCACAGCCGCCGCCGGATAATACATGGCCAGACGTTCTTCGGGACTGATTTCACCTTTCCTTTGCGGCGGTACGCCCTGGCCCAGGGAGTAGAGTTCGGGGAAGGACTCCTGGTAACCAGGCTGCTGATGAGCCGGGGCGCCGTGGTTGGGGCGATGAGCATCGACAGCAAAGGCGAGGCCGTCATGTTCGAAGCGCTGGCGGTGGTCCTGGCGACGGGGGGACTCGGCCAGGTCTACTCGCGTACCGACAACACCGGCGGGTCCACCGGGGACGGCTACGTCCTGGCATACAAGGCAGGGGCGGTCCTTCAAGACATGGAGTTCGTCCAGTATTATCCCGCCTGCATGGGCTTGGGATCACCGGCGCTGTTCTACGAGAGCCTCCTTATCGGGACCAAAGCCAGGATTCTCAATTCCCGGGGCGAGGATATCGTGGAGAAGTACGGCCTTGCCGACCCGATGTCGATGACCCGGGACCGGCTGAGCATCGCGATCGGTAAAGAGTTGGACGCAAGTGAGGGCCTCGACGGCAAGGTGGTCCTGGACCTGGAACATTGCCCGCCGGACCGGATGGAGGTCATGTGGCCGGTCATGCCCAAGGCCGTCCTCAAGGGAGAGCGGCGGCTCGCGGTTGCTCCGGCCGTCCACTTCCATATGGGTGGTGTGATCGTCAACGGGCGGGCCGAGACCTCAGTGCCCGGCCTGTACGCCGCCTGTGAGGTAACCGCTGGCGTCCACGGGGCCAACCGGCTCTCCGGGAACGCGTTGACCGAGGCCTGGGTCTTCGGCGCCATCGCCGGCCGGGAGGCAGCCCTGCGGGCCAGAGAAACGGACGCCGGGCCACTGTCCAAAGATGAGATGTCCGCGGAAAAGGAAAGGCTGCAAGGGCTGACGCTGAGGCGGAACGGGGAAGCGGCCAAGACCATGCTGCAGTCCCTCAAAGATAGCATGTGGAACAATGCCGGCCTTATCCGCGACGCCCACAGCCTGAACCAGGCGTTGGACGTGATCGAGGGCCTGCAATCGCGCTTCGACGATGATACAGTGGGCGATGGCCGGAGGCCCCAGTCGGTGGTGAGGCTGGGCAACATGCTGGCCGTCTCGGAGATGATATGCCGCGCCGCCCTGTACCGGGGTGAAAGCCGGGGCGCCCACTACCGCCGGGATTGCCCCGAGCAAAACGACGCCGATTGGCTGCGGAACGTGGTGATCGCCAACAAGAACGGGAAGATGTCCTTGACCACCGAGCCGGTGAAACTGACCAAGGTGCAGCCGCCGGCCCGGGGAAGATAACGCCCGTTTTTCTCACCGTTTGAGTCTGCCTACCATGCCCTCGTGAGGTAACCACTCCCGTCCGGCATAACAGCCCAGAAGCTGCAGGGAGCCCCTCGTGAGCGCCAAACAGAGGGATGGACAGAAAAGTTGCAAATGCTTTTGCACTCAGGCCCTCCGCAACGCCATCCCGCCAGGATGCTCCGTATATCCACCTCCTGCCGGGTGGTAAGATCTCAGTTGGGGATCCTGTGGGAGGGACCGATTGAGAGTGACCGCGCTGGTTTTGACCCTGGTCAAGGGGATGGCTTCGCTGATGTGGACCCTGGCCAAGGGTATGGCGTGGCTATTGTGGACCCTGGCCAAAGTGCTGTTGGGTGCGATTCGTCTCGTGAGAGGTGGGCCGGGCCGGGGTGTTGGGCGTAGAATCGCCGGAAGGACCCCCGTTCGCGTCCGGCGGCAATGGGACGACCATCGTATCGGCGCGGTCCGATGGTCCGAATTGACCAATGTGCATTGGGACAGCGTGTCCGGCGGCACCCAGGTGGAGAGCCCGGAGCCGTACATTCATGCTTATGTTTGGTGCGATAAGGTCAAGGGCACCATCGCCCACTCGTGTATCCACGGTCCCGGCCCGCACAACATCAAAGTGTGCCTGGTCAAGAAGGACAATAGCGGAGAGGTTTGGAAGCGGATGTTGGAGTTAGCGGGGCCCAGACCGGCCAAACGTTTCTGGTGAGACAAGGGTACGGCCCTGAAGCTGAAAGCTAATCCTGATCGAAGGGTTGAATGACGGGCGAAATCCCCCTACATCCCCCTTTATAAAGGCAATAACATACTTGACACATCCTTTGAACTGTGCTAGACTGAGCGTAGTTAAAGGAGAGTCGCAATGAACGCACCAACCACATTGATGGAAGCAACCCGATACTTCGCAGACCCCGATGTTTGCCTCGAATACATGGTCAACATCCGGTGGCCCAAGGGAGTCGTAGCCTGCCCCACATGTGGTCGGGACGATGCCAATTTTCTCGCAGCCCGCCGGGTGTGGCAATGCAAGAGCAAGCACGCCAAACGGCAGTTCTCCGTCAAGGTTGGGACCATCTTCGAGGATAGCCCGATCAGCCTGGACAAGTGGTTGGTATCCGTCTGGATGATAGCCAACGCCAAGAACGGCATCAGCTCCTACGAGATTGCAAGAGGCATCGGCGTCACCCAAAAGAGCGCGTGGTTCATGATGCACCGGATTCGGTTGGCCCTCCAAACCGGCGACTGGCATGGCATGAAGGGCGAAGTCGAAGTGGACGAAACTTTCATTGGCGGCAAGGCCCGGAACATGCACAAGTCCAAGCGCCAAGCCATCATTAAGGGTCGCGGGACCGTCTCCAAAACCGTAGTCTTGGGGTTGATGCAACGGGGCGACGCCAACGCCAACAGTACCGTCCAGGCTGAGATCGTCTCGAACACCAAGCGCAGGATTCTCTCTCCCGCCGTTCGCAGCCACGTTGTTCCAGGGTCCACCGTTTACACCGACGCCCTCAGTTCCTACGCCGGCCTTGACGTGGACTACATCCACCAAGTGATTGACCACGCCCAGGCTTATGTGGATGGCAAGGTACACACCAACGGTATCGAGAACTTCTGGAGCCTCTTGAAGCGGGCCATCAAGGGAACTTACGTCAGCGTGGAACCCTTCCATCTGTTCCGGTATCTTGACGAAGAATCCTTCCGGTTCAACAACCGCAAAGACAACGATGCTGGCCGGTTCCACGACGCCGCCAAGGGCATCGCAGGGAAGCGCCTCACCTACAAGAAGTTGGTGGGGCAAACGGCGTAGCCGTAAACGAGGGAGGCACAAGAATGCCGAAAGACCACCCGCCACCAAAGCCAGAGACCGAGACGCCGTTTGAGCGGTTCCATCGGTTGATGCAGAAGATTGTGTCTGCGAAGAAACCCAAACCTGAGACACCGCCATCAAGGGGGTTAACTTCATAACGGTTTCTCCGCTACCCTCGTGGACAGGGTTTGCATGAAACTGCGGGTGTTTTCAAAGATTTGTACGGCCTTGGACTCTGTGTACACATGCCCTGCGTGGGCCGTGCGGTTACGCCAAGCGTCTTTGACGTTAAACAGATGGGCCGCCACATCAGAGTAGAACTGTTGATCGGTTTTTTCGTCTGGTGTTCCGTGGGGTAGTGCCCGCACAGCTTTCTCAATTTGCTCAATGGCGTTGTTCCAGTTCTCTTGGATGTTTGGAACACTGAGATTGTCAGCAAGCGCATACATCCCGAGTTCTAGTACCCGCATGAGATGAAATACACAAGCAGTGCTACGGTCAAAGGCGATACATTGCGCAGCCTCCTCAATGTCATCTGTGGCGCGCGAGAACGCCCGTGCCACCACTTCGCCAAATTGATCAGGTGTGGTGGCGAAATGAACCTTTTCCGGTTCCAAGAGGAAAATAACATCGCGTCCATTTCATCCGTGAGCGCTTGGGTCATATACACAGATGCATTAAGTAGAGATTCATTTGTTGCATCAACTTGATCGAGAATATCTTTCAGCCGCTTTGCTGCGACGGCGGTCACCCGCATACCAAGTCGTTGACTTTGATTCACAACCCACTGAGTGTCGTCTGCGAACTCTATTCTGTCGCTGTCCCTGAGAGATTGGTTAGAGCGCAACAGGGTCCGTAATTGTCCCAGGCGGTTTGAGAAATTAGCATAGCCTTGCGGGTCAAACTTCTTCAACAGCTCCTCCAGGGTGACGCATCCACTAATCATGAAGCATCCCCCCTGGATGAGTCAAATATGTTATTGCCTTTACAAAGGGGGACCGAGGGGGATTTCCCCGATGCATTTAGTCTCTTCAAGGTCTGCCCCTATGCGGTTACCCCTGGGACCTTGAAGGAAGCGTCCATCCCAGCGAAACGCTCGGGCAGGAAAATCTCCAGCGGCGTGGTGACCTCCGCCCGGCCCTGGACGACGAAATCGGCGATTATCTTTCCGGTAATCGGGGCGAGGTGGATCCCCTTGTTGCGGTGGCCGGTGGCGAGGTACGCTCCCTCTAGGCCCGGCACCGGTCCGATGATTGGCATGCCGTCGGCAGATAGGGGACGTGGCCCCGCCAGATGGTCCACGACTTCCGCCCGCTCCAGGTCTGGGATAACGTATACGGACCGGTTGAGAATGAAATCGCGGCCCTCGGGGGTGCCTGCGGCGTCGAACTCCAGCCGCACAAGGTCGTCGTCGGTGTCGGCGAACCGGTTGGTCCCGGTGGCGCCAATACTGAGCAACCCGTCCTTACGGGGCGCGGCGCCGCCCCCGGAGGGACGGTGAATCTCATGGGGAAAGGGATCTGGGTGGCGGACTCGGATCGTCTCCCCTTTTAGGGGCCGGACCGGAACCTGAAAACCGAGCCACTCCGCGGCTGCGCCTGACCAGGCCCCCATGGCCAACACCACCGCTCCGCAGGGAATCAGGCCACCAGGGTAGGAAACGCCGGTAACCTTGCCGTTCTGGATCTCCAGGCCCGTGGCCTTCCGAGTGAGGAACTCGGCGCCCTGTAACTCCGCGGCGCGGGCCTGGGCCAGGGTCAGCCGGTAGCCGTCGATCTGCGAGCTGCTGTCCAGAACAGCCCCACGGACCACAGCCGGATTGATCCGGGGCTCCAGCTTGAGCAGTTCCTCGCGGCTGAGCCACTCGAGGGTAATATCTCCGTCACTGACCTCCACATCCCGCTCCAGAAACTTCAGATCCTCGTCGTCGAACACGGCCAGCAGCGTGTCAAACGTATGGAGTAGAGTGTCGATGCCCGTCTGCTCGTGGAGCTGAGGGACCACCTCATTCAGCAGTTCGCGGCCTTCCTTCGCGAACCGGTATTGAATCTTGTGATTCCAAACCATCTTCCACACCATTCCGGTCCCGTGGAGGGAAGCCCCTGAGCCTATGGCATTGCCGTCGATGACCGTTACTTTTATGCCTCGCCCGGTCAAAAAGTAGGCCACGGCGGTCCCAACGACACCCGCACCGATCACCACGACATCCGACGATGAAGTGAGCATTGCAACGTCCTCCTTTTGGCCGAACAGGGGATACTACTCGGATGGGTCCCTAATCCTCGGCTTTCTCCTTCGCCTTAAAGCGGACCAGGAAGCTGGCCTCCCCCAGGGGAGCGCCGTCGAGCAAGATGGCGGCGACATGGTCGCCGGGAGCCTGCACCGGTATCCGAAAAACCTTGATCCAACGCTGAAAAAGTATCCCTTCCTCCCAGTCGATGCGTTGGGGTGGCGGCAGGTCCAAAGGTATTCCTGGGGCCTTGATGGCCACCAACAGGTGGTGGGAACCAGGTGGGGCCCCGCCGATGCAAAAGGCCAGGTGGAGGTCCAGCTCGGCCACCACCGGCCCGTTCGACGCCGGGTCATCCTCCGGCGCGGGAAGCTCAATCAAATCGACGATTCCCTTGAGACTCAGCTCGCTGTCCGGCCCCTCCTCAGTGTCCCGGCAGAAAAGTGCGTATTTCAGATAGGGCGGTGCGTCGCGGCAGGTCAACGGGAATTTCCCCCCTTTCAGGTCATGGATGGGAAGTCGTAGCTGGGAAGTTACCCAATTCTAGCATGGAACGGGAACGACGGAAAACGGCTAGCTTCCCTGGTTCCCGCCGTGGCCCCCGCCGTTGCCAATCGGCCGCATTGCTGACAAACTGCCCCTACAAGCTGTTGGATCTTGAGACGGAGGCCCTTCGAGATGCCGTTGTCCGAGCAGAAGCTTAGCCAGGGAATGACCACCGGGGAATACTTCGACCAGACCAGGGTTAACCGGCAACCGCTGATCGACATTTACCAGGCCATCGAGATACCGGAGGAAACCAGGTCCTTCTTCGACGGCTTGGCCCAGCCACTGAGACTGGCGGTGTTCACCGCCGATTGGTGCGGGGACGCCATGAGCACCACGCCGGCCATCCTGCGCCTGGCCGAGAGCACCGGCAACCTCGGTGCAAGGGTCTTCAACCGGGACGAAGAGCTGGCCTTGACCAACAGCTTCTTGCCGGAAAGCCGGGCCGGCACGGTGCCGGTTTTCGTCGTGCTTGATCCCTCCCTGGGTGAGGTGGCCCGGTTCATCGAGACGGCCGGTGAGCTGGCGCCCGCCATAGACGCCATGAACGAGATCATTACTGCGGCGGTGGCCGGGGAGGCTCCCGAGGAAGCCAGGGCGTCGGTCCGTGGCAAGCGTACCGCCTACCGGGTGGCCCACGCCAAAGAGTGGGGAGAGGTAATCCTGCACGCCTTCGGCCGGGCGGTGGCCGAGGGACTGGCGCTGCCGGCCAAAAGTCGTCCGGCGGTGGGCGGCACCAAATGGCCGCCCGAGGGCTGAGGCGCATGTCCCAACCGCCAGGCTCAGCAGATCGTTCAAGGCCCTGTGGGAAGCGCCATCACTCCACAGGCAGCGACAGGTGCTCTTCTGGTGGCTCGCCAGTGAGGACCGAGCCTTCCCGAACGGGGTAATATACCCGTGCACGGGTCTTTCCGACCGGCACCAACGCTCCCGCCTCAACCATCTCCGCGAGGTCCCTTGAAGCCGTGACCGGTGAAACCCCGGTGATTTCGATGTACTCTGGTCGGGTGATTTTACCCGTTTGGAGGGCGAACCAGAGGCCATCAACTTGCCGAGGTATCCAGCCTTTCTCCGTTCCGACCCTGTACACTTCCTGCATCCGGCGATGCCAGTCGGTCAGGTATGCCACAAACTCGGAAACGTGCCGGTCCAAGGCCAGAGCGAAGAATTCGAGCCAAGGGGTTGCATCGTATCCCCGCGAGAAACTTGTCCCGAGCGTCCGCTCAATGGCGGTGAAATAGGAGTCACGATCCTGAAACAAGTAGTTTTCAAGGGCTAGAAGCTTTCTGAAGCTGAATGGCGACCTCTGCAGAATCAGGGTCGTAAGCCCCCGCGCGGTCCGGCCGTTTCCGTCCCAGAACGGATGGATCGCAACCGAGTGAATGTGGGCGATGCCTGCCCTGGCGACCGGATGCACGTCATCCGTATCCTGCCGTAGCCAGAGGGCGAAAGACCGCATCAATCCCGGCACGCCCCCCTGGTCCGGAGGCGTGTAATTGCCCACCGTGTTTTGCCCTTTGCGGTACACGCCGGGCGTCACCGTATCGGGCGCGCCGGTCATGAAGAACCGGTTCAGTTGCCGCATAACCAACTCGTCGATGGGGATATCCGCCTGATCGCTCAGAAAATCGATGAAATCGTAGGCTTGGAGGGCATTGATGTTGGCCTGCTCGTCCGGGGTCGGATTCCTCACTCCCCCATCTCCGAGAAGGTTCCGGACCCCCGTTTCGTCCAGGGTGGCTCCTTCAATCCGGGTGGTTCCGGCGGCGCGTTTGACTTTTATCTCCCGGCGCAGCCATGCTTCGTGCTTCGGCATCAGGAGCATGTTATTGACCAGCCAAAGCTGGCGCTCAATGTCTTCGATGGCTGAATCGATGGCCGGTGTGATGGTGTAATGAGGGGCAAAGATATTATCATTCATGTCATATTACTGCTTATTAACATGTAGTATTGATATGAATTATAATATCACGCCCAGTCGTTCGCGTCAACGGTAATCGAGGGTTCGCCAAGCCCCGCGATGGCAACTGCGGGAGACTCGCCAGGCTATCCGACCATGTGCCACGCTTCCGGGCGGCGGCTGTTTTCCCTACCTGTTGACAATTGTTGACCCTTGGCATAGACTTTCTGTTAATGAGTTCCGTAGTTATGGCCATGACCTGTTGCATGTGTTCTTGTCCCTGTACATTGGGGGGGCAGGAGGGTCATGTAATCTAGCAGCCTCGTAGACCGCTCTTCGCCCGCCAGTTTTTGACGATTGGCGGGTTTTTATTTTGTCTAATTCTCAGGAGGATCAGTTGAGCACTCGGACCAAGGCCATTCAGGTACGCACCCAGGAGGAACTCTACCGGGAAAGCAAGCAGCTGGCCCAGACCTCCTCGGGGATCATTCCATTCATCGACTACGAGATAGAGCGCCTCGAAGAGGAGTCGGCCGCGTATGTCGCCGGAGAACTGGAGGACAGCCAGTTCATTCCCTTCCGGCTCCGGCAGGGCGTGTACGGGCAACGGCAACCCAACGTGCAGATGGTGCGGGTAAAGATCCCTGGTGGCATCCTCACGCCTGAGGCGCTGGAAACCCTGGGGACCATAGCTGAGGAGTACGCCCCTCTGGGCAAAGGCCACGTCACCACCCGGGAGAACTTCCAGTTCCATCACGTGCCGCTGGCCAGGTGCCCTGAGGTGCTGCGGCTGCTGGGCGAAGTGGGTTTGAGCACGAGGGAAGCCTGCGGCAACTCGGTCCGCAACGTGATCGGATCCCCGGTTGCTGGGGTATGCGCCGACGAGGTCTTCGACCCGACACCCTATCTCGCGGCTTACGTCCGTTTCGGGGTGCGCCACCCGATTACTCAGAACTTCCCCCGGAAGTTCAAGACAGCCTTTACCGGCTGCTCCAGCCACGACAGCGTCGCCGCCGCTATCCAGGACCTGACCTACGTCTCCCAGCTGCGAGTAGAGGGAGGCGTCGAGAAGCGGGGCTTCAAGGTCTACGTCGGGGGTGCGACCTCAATCATGCCCCGGCTGGCCAAAGCCCTCTACGAGTTCGTGCCCGAAGAGGACTACCTGCGGGTGGCCCTGGCCATCTGGACGGTGTTCAACGACGCGAACATGCTGCGGAAGAACCGCATGATGGCCCGGCTGAAGGTCCTCATCGACCGGATCGGTCTCGACGCCTTCCGCGAGTCGGTGGACGCTGAGCTGGAGAAGATCGGCCCCATCGACCCTACACTCCTGATGGCCGCCGAGGAGATACAGAGAGAGACGCCGCCCGGGCTGGGGCCAGTTTCCGGTCTGGTGGTCGGGGCGAACGGGCAGATCAGCAATGGCGGCGGGGAGCACGGCCGTTGGGTCGAGTCCAACGTTTCAGCCCAACGGCAGGAAGGCTACTACCTGATTCACGTAAAGCTGCCCCGGGGCGACGTCAACTACGCCCAGTTCCGGGGCTTGGCCGACATCGTCCGCCGCTACACGGGGGGGCGGGCCCGCACCAACCTGGAACAGAACCTGGTTCTTCGTTGGGTACCGGGCTCCCACCTGAAACAGGTGTGGGAGGCCCTGAAAGCAATCGATCTCGCCGGACCCGGCGCCCGGTCTATCACGAACGTCGTGTCCTGCCCCGGCACCGATAGCTGCAAATTGGGCATAACCTCCTCCATGGGGCTGGCCAAGGCGATCGGAGAGGAGATGGCGACCTGGAACGGCCTGGGAAGCGACGAAGAAATTCAGAAGCTCCGCATCAAGATCAGCGGCTGCCCCAACGGCTGCGGCCACCACCACATCGCCAACATCGGGTTCCACGGCGCCGCAATCAAGGGCCCGGACGGTGAGCAGATACCGGCCTACGAGCTGTTCTTGGGCGGCAACTACGGCGGCAGCCGGATCGAAGACTCCCGCGTCGGCGCCCGAATCCCCAAGGTGAAGATCCCCGCCAAAGGGGCGCCGCTCGTCGTCCGGGAGATAGTCTCGCACTACAAATCGAACCGGCATGAAGGGGAGAGCTTCAACGACTTCCTAGACAGGGTAGGCTTGGATGAGCTGACCGCCGTCGCCACCGAAGCCCAGCGGACCGTGACGACTACCGAGGCCGGCTCCGACCTGTACTTCGACTGGGAGCGGACCAATATCTACAAGCTGGAGCGTGGCGAAGGTGAGTGCATGGTTTAGGAGCTGCCCGTGGCAGTTTCACTGAATGGCAGGGTGATCGCTTGCCTGGAGGCCCGGATGCGCTCGGAAATGGTAGCGATGATCGAGCGGTATGGCGGGACGGCCTACTCGGCGCCCGTGCTCGAAGAGATCTACCTGAAGGACGATCCGGAGGCCCGGTGGCTGGTCAACGACATTTGCGACGGCACGGTTGCGGTGGTGATCCTGTTCACCGGGGCCGGCACCCAGGCCCTGATCCAAACGGCCAAGGCCATGGGCCGGCAGGAGGAGTTCATCCGCTGCCTGAACCAGCGAACGGTGATCGCCCGCAGCCCGAAGCCGGCCCGGGTGCTGCGGCAGCATAACGTCCACGTCGACATCATGCCTCCGGAGCCCTTCACGACGAAAGAGCTGCTGGAGGCGATCCGGGAGTTGGACCTCCGCGACACCCAGGTGGGGGTGCAGGCCTACGGAGAGCCCAACGGATTCTTGACCAGGAGCCTGGCCGAGAAGGGCGCCAAAGTACGGGAGGTCTCTCTCTACACCTGGGGCATACCGGAGGACCACGTGCCGGCGGTCGGGATGATTGACGCCCTGATTCAGGGCAAGATCGACGCCGTCGCCTTCACCAGCCAGCCCCAAGCAAGAAACCTGCGGGCCATCGCCGCCCAGGCGGGAATAGAAGCACCGATGATGGAAAGCTTGAACCGGCCGTCGGTGGTCATCGCCTCGGTGGGCCCGGTTTGCACCCGGGGGCTGGAGGAGGCCGAAATCAAGGTGGACGTGGAACCGGACCATCCCCATATGGGAAACTTGGTCCAAGCTTTGGCTCAACGCTTGGAGTGCTTACCCAGCCGGGCGGTCTAAGCCGGGGCCGCCGGCCAGACCCAAATCCCCTGAACCCCTGCTTCTAAGCGAGCCTCAAGGTCCGTTGATCCGAACCCCTAACCTAGCCTTCTCCTTTGGGAAAGGGCGTTGCCTCGAGAGTGTCATGCCGAGCCAGCCGCAGCGGCTAGGCATTTGCGGTGGGGCTTCTCCTCCGCCTCCCCAGATCCCTCGTCCTTCCCGCGAAGGACTCGGGATGACGGGGCGGTGCCCATCTTCGTCGGCCGTGGTGCTGGTGGCAACCAGCATGAATGATTCCGAGGAATGGATTGCCCCCCTGTCATTCCGAGGAGCGAAGCGACGAGGAATCTGGTGCGGGGTTCCTGCATCAGAGCCTGGCTCCACCACCCCAGACCCCTCGCTTCGCTCGGGGTGACATTTCTCAGGGTGCTATTGAGGCAAAGCCCTTGGGAAGGGGGCATTTGAGAGGGGGTGCAATCCGCATCCACCGGTTTCACGTTGAAGGGGCGCCGGCGCCTCGTTTCCTGGTCCTGAGGTCTGTCCCGTAGAGCCGCTGGAGATCCGTGGCGAAGCCCGCCACAGAGATACCGCCGGACCCAAAAGATCCCCTCCTTATCCAGGAGGGGAACCTTGCAAACTCTTGTCACACGGCGGGGAAGATACCCAATTCCGGGGAACCAGGTCTATTTCTTCAGCCAGCGCTTGAACCGGTCCCAGGGAGCAGCACTGACTTCGTCCACCGGCCGTCCTCGCCACCTTTTCTCAACGGAGATGGACCGGGGTGAGACGAAGAAGAGAAGGTAAGCTACAACTAACAGAATCAGGCCGACCCAAATCAGGGGGCCCAGCCCGAGTAAGGCCGCCACCACGAAGAGTATCAGCCCGGCCAGCAACATTTTTCTCGGGGTAACCGAGGGCCAGCGCCGATTAGAGCCGCGCCACGCCGAGGGAGCCTTCGGGGCCGGCCGGAAATCTCTTGGCTGGTCCTCCGGGTGTTTTTCAGCCTCCCCTTGAGCGCTGCGGGGCGGGGGAACTTCTCCGGCCCTTTTCAGTATCTCTTCAATCTCGTCCTGGTAATTTTCAGGCATGACTCCTCCGGAGTTCGGACTCCCAACCCAAAACCAACATCGATTCCCGGAGCAGGTGAAAGAGTGCTCTCAAACAGACCCTTCTCACCATGAATGCCTGGTATCGCCCCCAACTTCAACCGGCGGACCGCGGGCACCGGCACCCGCAGCTTAATTATACAGGAGCCATTCACGGCGGGGAAGAGTGGTGGGAATTGATCGCGGAGGCGGGCGCCCGTTCGCGGTGTAACCCGAAGTCCATCGGCCCCAAGGGATCTCGGTGAACACGGCGCCACAGGTCAGCCCCGGAACCTACCGAACAACTCCAAGAGGGGCCGCTCTTGGTCCTTCGACAAGCTCAGGACGAACGGATACTCCCCTTTGGTACGGAATCTCCCCGCTGACCTGGATTTCCCCGTTCGTCGAGGATTCCCCGTTCGTGGTGAGCCCGTCGAACCACAGCGGCTGCCTATTGTATCGGCGTAGCTAGCCGAACCGGCCCGTGATGTAGGCCTCAGTCCGCTCGTCCTTGGGGTTGGTGAATATCTGCCGGCTCTCGCCGTACTCGATCAGCTCGCCAATCCGGTCCTGGGTGGCCATGAGAAAGGCGGTGTAGTTCGATACCCGCGCCGCCTGCTGCATGTTGTGGGTCACGATGACGATCGAATACCGCTCCGACAGTTCCCGCATCAACTCCTCGATGGCCAGCGTAGCGATCGGGTCCAAGGCGGAGCACGGTTCGTCCATCAGGATGACCCTGGGTTCGACGGCCAGGGCCCGGGCGATACAGAGCCGCTGCTGCTGGCCTCCGGACAGGGCCAGAGCACTCCCCTTGAGCTGGTCCTTCACCTCATCCCACAAGGCGGCCCGGCGAAGTGACCGCTCCACCAACTCAGCCAGGTTGCCGCTGAAACCGTTGATGCGCGGGCCAAAAGCAACGTTATCGTAGATGCTTTTGGGGAATGGATTGGGCCGCTGGAAAACCATGCCGATCTGGTAGCGTATCTCGGTTGGGTCAATCCCCGGAGCGTACAGGTCCTGCCCCTCGAACAACACCTTGCCGGTCAGGTTAAAGGAGGGAATCAGGTCGTTCATGCGGTTGAGACACCGCAGGAGGGTGCTCTTGCCACAGCCGGAGGGCCCGATAATGGCGGTGATCCGGTTGCGGAGAAAGTCGAGGGTGACTTCGGTCACCACCCGCTTGGGGCCGTAGAACACGCACAATTCCTCGGTGCGCAGTATCGAATCATCCTGCTGCAATTGTCACCCTGCGTTTGGGCCTTGAAACTTGTTCCGGACGATGACCGCCGCCCCGTTCATGATTACCAGGGCAACCAGCAACACGATGATACCGGCGGCAGCGGCTTCGTGGAACCCGGCCTGAGGACGGGAGGTCCAGTTGAAAATCTGGATGGGCAGCGCCGTGAACCGGCTGAGGAGGCCGTCGGGCGCGAAGGGCACGAAGGTCAAAGCCCCCATGGCGATGAGGGGAGCGGTCTCCCCGATGGCCCGGCTCACCGCCAAAATCACCCCGGTCAGAATGCCCGGGAAGGCCTGGGGCAACACCAGGTGCCAGATCGCCTGCCACCGGGTGGCCCCCAACCCATAGGCGCCTTCCCGAAGGGATGGAGGCACGGCGCGGATGGCCTCTTCGGCGGCGATGATGATGATGGGCAGGATCAAGAGGGCCAACGTGAGCCCGCCGGCTAGAACGCTCTTGCCGAGGTCCATGCTGCGGACGAACACCTCCAACCCCAGTATCCCGTAGACGATGGACGGAACTCCGGCCAGGTTGGAGATGTTGATCTGCACGATCCGGGCAAACCGGCTGCGGGCGGCGTACTCCTCCAGGTAGATAGCGGCGCCCACCCCCAACACGAAGGACGCCACCCCGGCGATGGCCACCAAGTAGATGCTGCCCAACAGCGCGGCCTGAATGCCGGCCCGGTCCGGATGCCGGGAGGGAAAACTGGTGATAAAGCTCCAGCTCACCCTGGACCAACCCTGGGCGACGATGTAGATCAACATCACCGCCAGCATGGTGAGGGCGATACACACGGCCAGCAGGCACAAGCCATGAAACACCCGGCCCTGCCATTTGCGCCGAGCCATCCTCTTCCTGAATTCAGAGGGAGTGATCGCCGCCATTACTCGTACTCCTCCCGGAACCGGCGAACGACATACTGGCTCAGCAGATTCATCAGCAGCGTAATGGCGAATAGGCTCAACGCCACCGCGAAAATAGTCTTGTACTCCAGGGTGCCGGTCGGCGTATCCCCCAAGCTAACCTGCACGATGTAGGCGGTCATGGTCTCGATGGGGACCAGCGGGTTGAGGGTGAAGCTGGGGTTCTGGCCGGCCGCGATGGTTACGATCATCGTTTCCCCGATGGCCCGAGAGGCAGCCAGAATAAAGGACGCCACGATCCCCGACAGAGCCGCCGGGATGACCACCCCGGTGGAGACCTCCAGCTTCGTGGCCCCCAGCGCGTAGGCCCCCTCCCGCAAAGCGCGGGGCACGGCGCGCATGGCGTCTTCGCTGAGGCTGGAAACCATGGGCAGTATCATGATGCCCATGACGATGGAGGCGCTGAGGCCGTTGAAGACCGCGATGTCCTCGGAGATTCCCCGCAGCAGCGGCGTCACGAACAGCAGCGCGAAGTACCCGTACACCACCGTGGGTATCCCGGCCAGTATCTCCAGGATCGGCTTGACGGTCCGCCGGATGGGGTCCGGTGCATACTCGCTAAGGTAAATGGCGCTCAGGAGCCCCAGCGGCAACGCCACCACCATCGCCCCGATCGCCACCAGCGTGGTGCCCGCCACCAACGCCAACACGCCGAACTGCTTTGAGGCGAAGAGGGGCGTCCACTTGGTGCCGGTGACGAACTCAAGGACTGAAACTTCCCTGAAGAACTGGAAGGCCTCGAATACCAGCACCAAGACGATGCCGGCGGTGGTCAAGATCGAGACGCCGCTACAGAGAAGGAGAATAGTCCGGGCAATGCGTTCAGGGAGGAGCTTTCGCCATTTGGGCCGGAAGGACCGGCGCAAATCCGCGGCGGCGGCCTGCTGGCCGATCGGTTCATCCCTTGCCAAGGTTGTCTCCCGTTCCTTAGAGGAGGCGTTAGCTGCAGGGAGGGTCCGCGAACCTTCCCCACCTAGGATAAGTCCACGCTCCTCAGTTTACAAGTAGGTCCAGCGGGGAACCCGCCGGCGGATCACTGGTTGGCGGCCAGGACCTCTTCGACCGAGCCTCGCTTCGGGCTGGCGCCGCCGAACAGGGTGCCGGTACGGCCATTATCAAACCGGGCCAACGCCAGCTCATATACCCGGTCCGGGTAGGCTATGTAGCCCACCTCGGCCACCAACTCCCGTCCCTCCTTGCTGAGAAAGTAGCGTACAAACTCGTTGATGTAGGCCTCGTCACCAGCCTCCTTTCGAACGTAGATGAACAGGGGCCGGGAGAGGGGGCTATAGGTCCCGTCGCCGATGGTTTCGCCGGAAGGTCCGACGCATCCCTCGCCGCCGTCAACGGCGAGGGCCTTCAGACGGTCGATGTTCTCGGTGTAGTAGGCGTAGCCGAAGAACCCGAGGCTACTCTTGTCCCCCGAGATTCCCTGCACCAATACGTTGTCGTCTTCGCTGGCGGTAAAGTCCCCCCGCGAAGCCTGGGCCTCCCCGTTTACCACCTCGGTGAAGTAGTCGAAGGTGCCCGAGTCCACGCCCGGCCCGTAGAGGTGGAGGGACTTGTCGGGCCAGTCGGCGCGCACCTGGTTCCAGCGTTCTACCTGATCCTCCGCCTCGGGAGCCCATATCGTGTGCAACTCCTCCACCGTAATACAATCGACGAAGCCGTTGTCCGGGTGCACCATCACGGTCAACCCGTCGACGGCCACGGGAAGCTCCACGTACTCCACACCGTTCTCGGCGCACATCTCAACCTCACCGGCCTTGATGGGCCGGGAGGCGTCGGCGAGGTCCGTCTCCTTGTTGCAGAACTTCTTGAAGCCGCCGCCGGTGCCGGACACTCCCACGGTGATCCGCACCGATCCGCCGGTGATGATGCCGTACTCCTCGGCCACCGCCTCGGTGATGGGAAATACGGTGCTGGAGCCGTCGATGTTGATGGCCCTTCCCCCGCCGTCCCGGGTGCCGCACGCCGTCAACAACACGGCAAGGGCGAGAAAGGCCACCAGCCAAACCCTTGTTCTACAGCTGCTTCCCATTCTCCCCTTGCCGCGCTTCACACTTGCCGGTTTCAGTCTACCACCGCTAGAGCTTATGGTCAGCAACTCGCGTTATAGCAGCGCATTCTAGCTGTCGTCAGCCGGATTCCGCGCAACGCGGCGGTTCCCGGCCCTTGGGAAAGAGACCCGCCACGGGCTCCGAGACGATTCATCCTTCGACCGGGCCGGGGAAACCCTCCCGGAGGAACCGGCACGTCCCGCCGGCGCTGCCGGCGCCGTTAGGCCAGCCTGTCCAGGGCTTCCTTGATCTCGTCATACAGCGGCTCCTTGCCGGGAGCCGGGGCCACCCACTTGTAGCGGACCACGCCGCCCTTGTCCAGCACGAACACGGCCCGTTTGGCGGCCACGTAACCTTCCAGCCCCGCCAGGTCCTGGAGGGCGATGTCGTACAGGTTTACCACCTCCCGGTTGAAGTCGCTCAGGACCGGGAAATTCAACTCATTGTTCTCGGCCCAGACTTTCTGGGAAAAGGGGGGATCGACGCTGATGCCCAGCACTTGGGCATTCAAGGAGTTGAATTGGTCCGCCCGGTCCCGCAGGGCGCACATCTCGGTGGTGCAGGTTCCCGTGAATGCCCCGGGGAAAAAAGCGAGGACCACGTTCTTTCCCTTGAATTCGCCCAACGACCTCCGGCCGCGATCGGTGTCATACAAGGAGAACTCGGGCGCCGGTTGTCCAACATCCACAGCCATGGTGTAGCCTCCTAATAGCCAACAACAACCGGCCAATTGCCGGCCGGTTGAATAGAGTTAGAGTATGGGGAAGGGGTCCAGATAATTTTATCACAGCGTATCCGGCCGCACTCCCTCTATGTTAGATATGTTAGAATGGCCCAGCCTTCACCCCCGGCTGGAAGGCCCGAGGTGAACGCAAAACTACCGGCGAAGCGGTCTGGATATGTTCTTCGATTCCCGGCGTTCAACGGTCCTGGCAACCAATGGGATGGTGGCCACCAGCCAGCCCCTGGCGGCGATGGCTGGGCTGCGCGTTCTGATCGACGGAGGCAACGCCGTGGACGCGGCGATCGCCAGCGCGGCGGTACTCAACGTTGTCGAGCCCGTGTCCACCGGTGTTGGCGGCGACATGTTCGCCCTGGTCTGGAACAATAAAGAGAAGACGGTGCGGGCCATCAACGGGAGCGGGCGTTCCCCGGCGGCGGCTTCCCTGGAATCGCTCCGGTCCCAGGGGCATGATCAGATTCCGGAGACCGGGGTCCACTCCATAACGGTCCCCGGCGCGGTCCACGGCTGGGAGACCCTCCTGAAAGCCTGCGGCACCATGCCCCTTTCGGAGTTGCTAAAGCCGGCCATCCAATACGCCGAAGAGGGTTTCCCGGTCTCCGACATCATCTCCTTCCAGTGGTCCAAACAGCAGGATAAGCTAGCCCGGCTGCCCTCGGGCCAGGAGTGGCTCCGGGACGGCCGTCCGCCGGCCCACGGCGAGGTAATGCGCGTGCCCACCCTGGGCCGGACCCTTCGCACCATCGCCGAGGGAGGCTCCGAAGCCTTCTACCATGGGGAGATTGCCCGGAAGATGGCCGCCTTCGTTCAGGAGCAGGGCGGCTGGCTGTCCACCGAGGACCTGGCCGGCCACACCTCAGACTGGGAAGAACCCATCTCAACGGACTACCGGGGGGTCACCTGTTGGGAATGTCCCCCCAACGGCCAAGGCATCGCCGCCCTGGAAGCGCTGAACATCGCCGAGGGTTTCGACATCGCCGGCATGGGCGCACAGAGCGCCGACGCTTATCACCACCTGATCGAGTCGATGCGGCTGGCCTTCGCCGACGCCTTTCACTACGTGGCAGACCCGAGCAAAGCCCAGGTCCCCACCAGCCAACTGGCCTCCAAGAGCTACGCCCAGGCCCGCCGGGCGCTCATCGACCCGCAACGGGCCATGGCCTCGGCTCCTTACGGCGAGGTCGGCCGCGGCAGCGACACCGTTTACATCAGCACCGTGGACCGCGAGGGCAACGCCTGCTCGTTCATCTACAGCATTTTCGTCAACTTCGGCACCGGCATGGTGGTGCCGGACACCGGCATCGTGCTGCACAACCGGGGGGCCCTGTTCTCCATGGACCCGGCCCACCCCAACGCCCTGGCCCCCAACAAGAGGCCGTACCACACCATTATTCCGGCCATGGCCACGGTGGACGGGGAGTTGTACCTGTGTTACGGCGTGATGGGGGGCCTCATGCAGCCCCAGGGCCACATGCAGGTGATCAGCAACATGGTGGACTTCGACATGGACCCCCAGCCGGCCCTCAATGCTCTCCGGTTCCTGGTCACCGAGGACTCGGTCGCTCTGGAAGAAGGCATCCCAGCCGAAGTGGTTGGGGATCTGGAACGCCGGGGCCACCGGGTGGGCATCGCCCGGGGATACCAGCAGTTGATTCTGGGGGGATTCGGCGGCGCCCAGCTAATCCAGCGGGACCGTGAGACCGGCGTGCTGCGGGGCGCTTCGGAGCCTCGCAAGGACGGCTGCGCCGTCGGCTGGTAGCCCGGCTTCCAGCCCAAATTCGGCCTATCGCATCGCGTGGGGCGGTCACGAACCGCCCCTAACTCTTTCTGACCGATCTCCCCTCCGTCACCCCTTCCACCGCTCCGGCCTCCCGTTTCGCCTCACCCGTGGCCGCTGCCTTCAGGGAAAGGCCCCCCTCCTTCGGCCGTATCTCCCACACTGAACAGGCCCACTCCCAATCGCAGTAGGAGGCAGCACCCTTGTCCGGTCAACCTCCCCACCGTAGCATCAATAGGAGTGTACTCCTCGTTTTCGTTGGGAAGAAAAGGAACAGCTTCCGATCCGGCCCGCAACGGCAGGCCGGAGACCAGGAGGCCGTCCAGACCTTGGGCCACGGTCTCAGAAGCCCGGAAAGGCCATGACGCCAACGATACCCGGGTCTGGCCGGGACACCCTCAGCTTACGTTGAAGGTGTGTACCTTGTTTACCGGCGGGCGCCCTGAGACCACCTGTGGGCGCTGGGCTCAATGAACGTATTTGGTACAGACAAAGCAGTGACTTCAAAGATGTTCTCGCCGGATTAGGAGGGCAGTTTCCATGCTGTTGCAACATGATTCTCACGCATCCACCAACGGTTTCCGTGCTCAGGAGTCCTTCTAGGACCGGCTTGAGCGGTTGGTGGACAAGATAGGCAGTGTGGTCGTCACCTCCCGGCGCAATATCCGTTTGGCCCTGCTGGGGCTCTTCGCCCAAGGGCACGTTCTCCTGGAAGACCTGCCCGGCGTCGGCAAGACTCTGCTGGCCAAGACCATCGCCGCCTCCATTGACGGCGAATTTTCCCGTATCCAGTTCACGCCGGACCTGCTGCCCAGCGATATCACCGGGGCGGCGATATTCGACATGCGAAAGCAGGCGTTCGAGTTTGTCCCCGGCCCAATTTTCGCCAACGTTGTGGTGGCCGACGAGCTTAACCGGACCGGGCCCCGTACCCAATCGGCGCTCCTGGAGGCCATGGCCGAAGGGCTGGTCAGCGCCGATGGGAACGTGTGGCCCCTGCCCCGGCCCTTCATGATCATCGCCACCCAGAACCTGATCGAGAGCTATGGGACATTCCCCTTGCCCAATTCCCAACTTGACCGGTTTATGATCTCGATGACCCTGGGCCTGCCCAGGCCGGAGCAAGAGCTGGAGATCCTCAGCCGGTCGGGGCAGGAGTATGCTCAGCTGTCCCCGATACTGTCGAAGGCCGCGGTGGTGGAGATGCAGGAGAGCGTCGCAAAAGTAGAGTCGGCCCCATCGGTGCGGGAATACATCGTCAATCTGGCGGGCGCCTCGCGAGCGGACGACATGGTTTCCGTGGGCGTGAGCCCCAGGGGATCGGCGGCCCTGCTTCGGGCTTGCCAGGCTTGGGCTGCCTTCGCCGGCCGCTCCTACATCGTGCCGGAGGATGTGCAAGATTTGGCGCCCTACGTGTGGTCCCACCGGGTCATGATCGGATCGGACCAGGACATAGAAACCGGGAGAGAGGCCATATCCCGCATCTTAGAGCAGGTTCGAGTACCACTGTGATGGAGTTCCCCCTTCGATGATTACCGCCAAGGGGGTTGGTTTTCTTGCCGCCGCCGTGGTGTTGTTTCTGCTGGCCCGCCCGACCCAGGTGGGTTGGCTCTACCTGGTTGACGCGGTCCTATGGGGAATAGTCCTCCTCTCGGCAGCTTTCCCCTGGTTGGGAGTGGCGTTTCTGGCGGCCGAGCGAAGCGTAGAACGGCCCGATGCCAAACGAGGCCGCGCCGGGCCGGCCGAGGATGACCCGGTCCGGATCAAGATAACTCTGCGGGGCCGCGCGCCGTGGCCCAGTTACGTGCTCAGCCTGTTTTATGATTGCCCGCTGGCGGCGCCGGGCAGCCGCCTGCGACGCTTCTTCGTCACCGAGGTATCAACATCGGGCCAAGTTTCCATGGTGTCCACCGTCGAGGCCTTCCAGCGGGGAATGCATCACCTGAGTCCTTTGGTGGCCGAGTCATCGGCCCCGTTCGGCCTTTTCCGGCGCCGGGTCCGCCTGACGGCGCCCCAGCCGGTCCTGGTCTACCCCAAGGTGTATCCCTTGCAGCGCATGGCCTTGGCCGACGGGGCGTCCGGAGAATCGCCTCACTCCCGCAAGTCCGCGACCGGCACCGACCTGGCCGGCTCCCGCAACTACCTCCCCGGCGACCCCCAGCGCCGCATCCATTGGCGCAACACCGCCAGATTGGGCCGGTTGATGGTCAAGGAATTCGAAGACCCGGCCGACGCCACCCTTTACCTGGCCTTCGACGCCACTCACGTCTGGGGAGAGGGCAAGGAGACTACCCTGGAGTATGGGATCAAGGTAGTGGCCAGCGTCGCCGATTACGCCTGGCGGCATCGGGTCCCGGTGCACGTATTGGGCGGCGGCGTTCGCGGCAAGGATCCTGGCCCGGGGATCAGCCGCGGCGAGCTGGCGGCGTTATCGCGGGCGCCGCTTCTCGAGAGCCTGGCCCGGGTCGCCCCCGGTGACGGCCTCGGGCTTCCCGAGACTCTGGCCGAGTTGCCCCGCGGTTCCAGCGCACTGGTGGCGGTGTCCCTCGCCGATACGGCGGCGGTGCAGGCAATCGTCCGGGCGGCCCCGAAACTGCACCGGCTGGTGGTGGTGGCCTTCGACGAGTTTGGCGACCGGAAGAACGGCGGCGATGCCGATGCCGATGCATTGAAGCCCTTGCACCTGGCCAAGATTCCGGTGGCCCGGTGTGCGAAGGGAAAGCTGGGCGAGGCGTTGCAATCTCTGGGAAACCTGAACGGGCCTTCACATTCCAAGCAGATACCCTCTGGCAGGCTTGGGACCGGCGGCCAAATCCCTCAAGTCTCCAGTTCCACCAACGGGCCCTCCGAAGAAAGGCGGCCTCGATGATGGAACTCGACGAACGAGACCGGCAGCCATGAACTGGGCGTCCCGGTTGTTCTCCCCCCGGATAGAGGACTCGCTGCGGCTGCGGGTCCTGACCGTTTTCTCCTTATGGCTGGCGGCACTAGCGCTGGCCTGGGTGGGCGGCAACCTTTGGCTGTCCCTGATCGGCGGGGGTCTCGGGACCCTTGGCAACGGGCTGGGATGGCGCTGGCGCCACCAGGGGTCTCTCATCCGGTCGCTGTTCATCGCCGGCCTGGTGATGGCCCTCTTTCTCTTCATGCGGTCCCAGATGCTGGAGGCGATTAACGGCAACTGGCTACCAATGGGGCACTTCCTGGTGTTGGTGCAGGCCCTGGCCAGCTTCGACTTCCGGACCCGAGGGGGGTTGTACGGTGGCATGGTCCTCAGCGGGAGCGCCTTGTTTTTCGCCAGCCAGCAGGCTTTTGATCCCAGCTTCGGCGTGTTCGTGATGGGGTTCGTGGTGGCGCTCCTGGCTTTTCTGACCGTGTCCTTCTTGGAGGACGGGATCAGGGGCGCCAAAGTACACTGGATTCACCACCGGCCCGCCCGCCCGGCCATGATTCCCTATTGGATAGGGGTTGCCTGTGCGGTGTTCGGCCTGGCCGGGTTGGCCTTCTGGCTGATGCCCCGGGGCTAACTCAACCTCATCGGCCCACCTCAGGTGACCGTCGTGCCTTACGCCGGCGCCTCCCTTCGCGAAAGAGATGCCCCGAGCGAAGCAAGCCTCGCCGAGATCGCGCGAACGCTCAATCCGGAAAACGGTGGCGAACTGTTCCCAAGTGACCTCTCTCGATCCGGCGCCGGCCCGGGGGATGACGTGGCGTCGGGCGGGCCGGATGGACCTTCTGAAAGTAGGGGTACGTCGGGGACGCCGGCAGGCCAGGGAGCCGGGCCCGGCCAGCCTAAGCCGAACGTTTTCGGGACCGAACCGGGAACCTATTCCAACGGCGGCACGGCATTCTTCGTCCGCAGCAAGGTTTCTAGCTACTGGCAGGGCCGGACCCTGGAGCACTTCGATGGCGGGACCTGGCGGATCGATACTACCCCCAAAAACCTGGCACCTTCGACCGAAGAGGAAGGCGTCTGGTTCAACCGGGACAGCTTTGACCGTGACAATCGCATACTGTATTACCAGACCTTCTACGTGCAACGGGACCATCCCGACGCGGTCTTCATGGGCTATCGAGCTTTGCGCCTCTCCGCCGAAGACGGTTCTCTGGATGAACTCGGGGTCCATCAGGGTAACTCCTACCGGGTGCTTTCGGCCTATCCCAGGCACAGTCCGGAGCGGCTGCGCCGGGACTCCGCCTGGGTGGCGGACCCCCACCTAATCAGTCTGCCGCCAAGCTCGGAGCGGGCCCTCCGTCTGCTGGCCGGTCAAATCACCATCGGAGCAGGTAGTGACTTCGACGCGATGGAGCGCATTGTCGGCCATCTGTCCCGGCAGGCGAGCTACGACGCGGCGAGGCCCTCCGAGCTAACCCCTTCGGTGACGCTGGAGGAGTTCCTGGTCGAGGGGAAGCCCGGCAACGCCATGGACTACGCAACCGCCACGGTGATGCTGGCCCGGGCCTCCGGGTTGCCGTCCCGCCTCGCCGTCGGCTACCTTCCGGGCGTCCGGGACCCGCTGTCCGGCGCTTACAAGGTGAGACAGAGGGATGCCCACGCCTGGGCCGAGGTGTATTTCGCCAATCACGGCTGGGTCCCGTTCGACAGCAGTCCCCGTCAGGAGGAGGTAATCACGGGCGGGGTCGACTCCGGCGTTGGTTATCTGTTCCAGGGAGGCGTTGGCGATGACGTTTACGATGCGGTGAAGTCGGCCCCGTCCGAACTCGCGGGCCGGTTGCTGGATGGGCTGCGCAACCCCGTATTTTCGTTGGTTGGACCGGTGATACTGTTGACGGTGTTGTTGCTCCGTTGGGCGCGCGCCCGGTCCCAGCGGAAGGCAATTAGCCCGTGGGCGCCCCTGACCTATCGTGGCGCGATGTCCGGGGAGGGCCGCCGGGAGCTGCTGAAGCTGTACAGCCGGCTGGAAAAACTGTTGCAGCGGAAGACCGGCCTCCGCCGGAAGCCGTGGCAGACCGTGGGAGACTACGCCGGGGCGGCCACCGCCGGCAACCCCAAGGTCCGGCGGCAGCTCGTCTGGTTTACCGAGGCCGTCTGGCAGGCGGCCTACAACCCCGGCGAGCTGCCCGCCGGGCTTGCTAAGCAGGCGCGACAGCGCCTGGCCCGCATCAAAACGGCGCTGAAACACGGCGACTGGACAACCCCGGCCCACCGCACCGCGGCCGACGTTGACACCGGCGGCACCGCAAACTAAACTCTCACCCATCTGGGCCGTTATCAGATGATAGTGGGCGCCCTCTTTTCCCGTACCGGCGCCGGCCGGCGAGCGCCCATCTCAAGCCCTTACGGCCGGTGGAAACCGCGACTGAAGCACGCGGCTCCCTAGTCCGGACCGGAGAACCCAGCTAGGCCCCGAATTGGAGAGAGAGAATGTCCCAAGGGAATAAAGATAGATCATTTTACGCAAAGTATTTCAGGGAGGGGACGGTCCTCCACGGCCTGCAGTCGGTGCCCGAGGAGCGGGAATGGCTGATGGCCGCGCCCAAGGGCGAAGTGAAGCCCGCCGAGGTGGTCCTCTTCCTGGGATGCAACGTGCTGAAGACGACCCATCTGGTGCGCACGGTGATGGACATCTTCAAGCTGCTGAATGTCGACTTTGTGGCAGTGGCCGGTGCGGCCTACTGCTGCGGCATCCAGCACCACCGGAGGGGCGACACCAAACCCGCTTACTCCGTCGCCTCGGCCACGGCCCGGAACTTCATGAAGTTCAGCCCGAAACGGGTGGTGATGTGGTGCCCCTCGTGCATCATGTTCTACGACGAAATCATGGAGATGCGGGAGGAGTTTTTCTTCCAGCACGTTGCCGAGTTCCTGGTGGAGAACCTGGACAAGCTGGACTTCCAGCCGCAACCGGCGGTGGACGTGGCCGTACATTACCACACTGGCAGCGCCCAGTCGGATGCGGAGGCCCGCAGCGTCATCCAGATCCTTTCCGCGTTGCCCGGGGTGAACCCGCTGGACTTGGGTGTCAACAAGAAACTGGGGCGCCAGTGCACCCCGGCGCTGCTGGCAAGCCTGGGCGAGGACGGGTTTGAAGAAACCCTCGGCAAGACCTTCCGTGACGCCGTGGATGCCAACGCTGACGTCTACTGCACGCTCTATCACGGCTGCCAGCGGGGCCTGTGCCGCTACGAGATGGACTATCCGCTAAAGGTGGAGCACTACCTCACGCTGGTGGGAAGGGCCCTGGGCATCGAGCACGAGGACCAGCACAAGAAGTACTTGATGATGGGTGATGCCGACGCCATTTGGGAAGAGACTAGCGCCTGCGCCGCCGCCAGCGGGATCGGCGAGGATGAGGCCCGGGCAACCATACAGAGCAACTGGGTCGACGTGAACATCAAGAGCCCCGCCCGCCGCTGATCAACGGCCAGTTTGGGCGACACCGCCTCGACCATCAAAGCGAGGCTAGGCCACACTGGTCCTGACCCAGTGCTGGGCTTTGGCCTGACTGCCGATGGCGGAGCGCCGGCTACTGCTCGAATTCCCCCCAATCTCTGGCCCCGTGGCCAAGGCGGGGGTAAGTCGCGCCCTCGATTATGGCGGATGCGGGATATTCTGGCCGGAAGTTCCTCTCGCTCGTGCGCTGGCAATAC
>PVBE011729802.1_pt1 | contig 47799 bp, 45 predicted proteins | sample 1631181 | NCBI WGS metagenome assembly PVBE01 (sample SAMN08397723, study PRJNA350692) | Marine metagenome, whole genome shotgun sequencing project. | isolation source: water | place: Pacific Ocean | collected 2012-04
ACCGGAGCAGACGCCGGGGCCGGGACGCGGGGAACAGGCTTTTGGCTCACCGCGGAGCCTTTGCAAAAGGCGAGCACAACAAGCCCCCGCCCTACGTTTTCTGGTGGTGAAGCCGAAGCCGAAGCCGAAGCCGAAGCCGAAGCCGAAGCCGAAGCCGAGGCCGAAGCCGAAGCCGAGGCCGAGGCCGAGGCCGAGGCCGAAGCCGTCTACTGCACCTTGACGTCCACCGGCGCAAACGGCGCGCTCTCGCCATAGCAGCCGCCCTTGTGCTTTTTATCCAGCGCCGTCATGTCGGGAAAGCCCGGCACCTTCTTCGGCAGCTGAATACGCAGCACCTTGGCCTTGCCCGCAAACCGAAACGTGGTCAGGTGCTCGGAGAAGCGGGGCTTGAGCCAGGCGCAGCCGCCGGGCCGCGCGCCACACATGCGCGTGTCCCCCTCGGCGAAGCGGCCCACGCGGTAGCTGGCCTCAACCTCGGCGCGGTCCGCCCGCACCCGCTTGGGACAGACCAGGATGCGGTCCACCGCCACCCGGGTGCCAGGCCCGTCCACGCAGGCCGACGACCGGGTGCTGTGGGCAGCGGCCGTGATCAGCAGCCGCGACACCTCCCTGGTCAGCGGCAGGGGCGCCTGGCAGTTGCTGGACAGCCGCCGCGGCGGCTTGCTCATTACCGGGGGATCGGGGGCCGGCCGAGGCCGCAGGGCGGGCGCTGGCTTCGGCCGCGGCTGCGGCTGCGGCTTCACCACGGCCGCCCTGGCGCACGGCGGGCAGGCCGTGGGTTTGGGCGCGGGGCAGCAGGCGGCGAGGGTCAGGGCGAGGACGGTGAGCAGCGGGGTGACGCGACTCATCCCTGCTCCTCCTCCATCTTCTTCAACCCCGCCAGGATCCGCTCGGGCGACGCGGGCAGCTCGTCGATCATCACACCGGTGGCGTCGCGGATGGCGTTGAGGATGGCCGGGATGGTCGGCATGATGCCGCCCTCGCCCACCTCCTTGGCGCCGAAGGGACCCCGCGGCTCGCCCGACTCCACCAGGATGGTGTCGATGGTAGGCATGTCCAGCGAGGTGGGGATCTTGTAGTCGGCCATGGACGGGTTGAGCACCCGGCCCTGATCGTCGAAGACCACCTCCTCCATCAAGGCCTCGCCCAGGCCCATGGAGACGCAGCCCTGCATCTGTCCCTCCACCTGGGTGCGGTTGATCGCCTGGCCGCAGTCGTGGGCCGCGGCGATGCGCTCCACCCGCACCTGGCCGGTCTCGAGGTCCACCTTGACCCGGGCCACCTGGGCCGAGCAGCCGTAGGCCGGCGAGGTGCCGACGGCTGCGCCCTTGAACTTGCCGCCCAGAGGCGGCGGCCGGTACTGGCCCGTGCCCACCACGGTGCCCAGCTCGAGGAACGTCAGGCGTGTGGCCTCGGCGAAGGTCAGCTGCTCACCCTCGGGCCGCTGCAGCCAGCCGCGGTGCTCCTTTATATAGTCGGTGCGGATGGCGTCGAAGGCCTCGTGGCCCGGGCCGACCTCGCCGTCTACCCGCAGCAGGCCGTCGGCCAGGGTCAGGTCCGCCGCGGGGACGCCGAGCTTGTCCGACAGCACGTCGAACATCTGGCGCCGCACGTCCTCGGCCGCCTCGCGGGCCGCGTGGCCCGTCATCAGCGTGGTGCGGCTGGAGTAGGCGCCCAGGTCCACGGAGAGGTCCGAGTCGCCCGAGCGCACGCGCACCAGCTCCACCGCCACGCCGAGCACCTCGGCGACGATGGTGGCCATCATGGTCTCGCAGCCCTGGCCGATCTCGGCCGCGCCGCTGCGCACCTCCATGCCGCCGCCCATTTCGTCGAGCTTGAGCTCCACGGTGCAGTGGGGCGTGCGCGAGCGATATATCGGGTAGCCCGCGCCGGAGACGAAGAAGCCGCAGGCCGCGCCGATGCCGCGCCCCGGCTGGGGGTCCGCCTTGCGCTCCTTCCACTCCGAGCGCTCGCGCACCGCCTCGAGACACTCGCGCATGCCGAGGCTGGACATGTTCAGGTCGTTACAGGTGGTCTCGCCGGTCTCCATGACGTTGCGCAGGCGCAGCTCCACGGGGTCGAGGCCGAGCTCGTCGGCCACGGCGTCGAGCTGCATCTCGAACAGCGCCCGGGCGATGACCCCGCCGTGGCCGCGCTGGGCTCCACATGCCGGCTTGTTGGTCACCACGCGCGCGCCGGAGTAGCGCATGTTCGGCAGGTGATACGGCGCGCCGAGCAGGCTGCCGGCGTAGTACACCGTTGCGATGCCGAAGCTGGCGTAGGCCCCGCCGTCGAGCACCGACTCGTGGTCCAGAAACAGCAGCTTGCCGTCCCTGTCCACGCCGAGGGTCATGGTGTGGAAGAACTGGTGCCGCGCCCGGGCGTGCAAAAACACCTGCTCCCGGGTGAAGACCGACTTGACGGGGCGGCCGGTCTTCATCGCCAGGAAGCTGGTGGCCAGCTCCAGGGACTAGGCGGCCGCCTTGGGGCCGAAGCCGCCGCCCACCCGCGGCATCTTGACCCGCACCATGTTCAGCGGCAGGCCAGAGACCATGGAGAGGGTGCGGGCCACGTAGTGGGTGGACTGGGTGGAGCTGTGCAGGGTCAGCCGCCCGGACAGATCCACCTCGGCCAGGGCGCACTGGGGCTCGAGGAAGGCCCCGTTCTGCATCTTGTTGGAGAGGTGGTCGGTGCGCACGATGTGCGCCGCGGCCCGCGCCGCGTCCACGTCGCCGAACTCCTGCTCCACCCGGGCGCAGACGTTGCCCTTGTACTTTTCGTGGAGCTGGGGGCTCTCCGGATCCATCGCGGCGTGGTAGTCCAGCACCGGCGGCAGCTCCTCGTAGTCCACGTCGATGAGGTCCAGGGCCTCGATGGCGGTCTCGCGGTCCACCGCCGCCACCGCCGCCACCTCGTCACCCACGTAACGCACGCTCTCTTTGCAAAAGACCCGCTCGTCGTAGCGCGCCGGGCTCACGCCGAAGCGCACGTCCGGCACGTCGGCCGCGCTGATCACCGCCTTGACCCCCGGCAGACGCTCGGCCTTCGAGGTGTCGACGTTGCGGATGCGGGCGTAGGGCAGCGGGCTCTGCAGCAGCGCGCCGTGGAGCATGTCCGGGCGCTTGAGATCCTCGGCGTACAGCGCCCGGCCGGTGACCTTGTCCGGGGCGTCCAGGCGGCGGCCCCGCTTGCCGATGACGGCGAAATCCTTATCCATGATATTCCTTGCCTCGTCGAAATCCTGAATTAACCGCAGAGCCCGCAGAGGGAGCGGAGATGGGGTAATGGTCTCCGTCCTCGCTCCGCGTTCTCCGCGATCTCAGCGGTTCCTTCCCTGTCCTCACTCCGCGTTCTTCGCGCTCTCTGCGGTTCCTTCCTGCCCTCACTCCGCGTTCTCCGCGGTTTCCTTCCCGTCCCGCAACCACCGCGCCGCCAGCAGCACCCCCTCGACGATCTTTTGATAGCCGGTGCAGCGGCAGAGGTTGCCGGAGATGCTGCGGCGCACCTCGGCCTCGGTGGGATCCGGGTTCTGGCGCAGCAGGGCCAGGGCCACCAGGATCATGCCCGGCGTGCAGTAGCCGCACTGCACGGCGCCGGCCTCGATGAAGGCGTCCTGCACCGGGTGCAGGGTGTTGCCGTCGGCCACGCCCTCGATGGTGGTCACCTGACGCCCGGCGGCCTCCAGGGCCAGCACGAGGCAGGAGTTCACCGGCTGGTCGTCCAGCAGCACCACGCAGGTGCCGCAGTCGCCCTCGCCGCAGCCGTGCTTGGTGCCGGTGAGATCCAGGCCGTCGCGCAGCAGCGACAGCAGGGTGGCGTTGGGCTCCACGGCCACCTCCCGGGAGAGGCCGTTGACCGTCAATTGCAGCAGGCGCTTCATGGCGTCACCTCCCCCCGGGCGCGGGCGACGGCCGTCTGCAGGGCTCTGCGGGCGGTGACCTCCACCATCTCGAAGCGGTAGAAGTCCGGGGCGCGGTGGTCGCTGATCGGGGCCACGGCCTTGCGCGCGGCGGCGGCGGCGGCGGCCAGGGTCTTGTCGTCTGGCGGCTGCCCCACCAGGGGCGCCTCGGCGGCCTTCACCCGCAGGGGCACCGGCGCCACCGAGGTGAAGACCAGGCGCGCCCGGGTGATCTGCTCGTGTTTTTCGTCCAGGGTCACCGCCGCGGCGCAGCCGCAGATGGTCACCTCCATGGTGGCCCGGCGGGTGATCTTGAGGTAGCAGGAGCCGGTGTCCCGGCGCGCCGGCGCCTCGATGGCGCGGAGCACCTCGTCGGGGGTGATCAGCGTCTGTCCCGGCCCGGTGATGAACGCCTCCAGCGGCACCACGCGCTCGCCCTGCAGACCCAACAAGCGCAGGCTCGCGCCCAGGGCCAGCAGCCCGGGCACGGTGTCGGCGCAGGGGCGCGCGTTGACGATGTTGCCGCCCACGGTGGCGCGGTTGCGGATCACCGGCCCGCCCACCACGGCCGCCCCCTCGGCCACGGCGGTCCAGCCCTCGGCCAGCACGGGGCTGCCGGCCAGGCGGGTCATGGTGGCCAGGGGCCCCAGGCGCAGGCCGCCGGCGTCGTCGCGCTCCACGCCGCCGAGCCCGCCCACGCTGCCCAAAGAGACCACCAGCCGTGGGCACATCTGCCGGTGCTTCATCTTCACCAGCAGGTCGGTGCCGCCGGCCAGCAGGCTGGCCTGGCCCTCGGCCTCGGCCAGCACCTTCACCACGGCGTCCAGGGAGTCGGGCGCCTCGTACTCGAACCGGGGCAACAGCATTGGACTGATCAAGAGCTACCTCCGCATGATTCCGTTGGTCTTCATATGCTACCCGCCGAACGCCGGCAGGATGATCTCCACCCGGTCACCCTCGCGCAGGACCCGCCGCTCGAGCTCCGACTGACGCACGAGCTCTCCGTTGACCTCCACCAGCACGTGCCTGGGCGGCTCCCCCCGGGCGTCGAGCAGGCCGGCCACGGTGAGGCCGTCGGCCACCTGCTCGGGCTCCCCGTCGAGGACGATCTTCATGGTTGGAGCATACCTCTAAGGCTCGGGATTGTCGCCCTCGGAGCGCTTCCTCGTGTAGATCACCTTGAAGCGATCCGGCGCCATCTTCATGCACTCGGTGCACTCGGCGTGGTCCTCCGCCACGGCCGCGAGGCGCACCTCGAAGCCGAGCTCGCGGTAGGTCTCCACCGCCTCGGACAGGCGGGGCTCGTCGGCCACGAAGCAGCGCCTCCAGCCGGCCCTTTGCAGCTCTGCCTCGGTGGGGTCGCTCATGGGCTCTTCCTTTTTTTCTGCGCCAGCTCACGGGCGTAGAGGGCCGCGCCCAGGGCGCCGGCGATCTGGGTGTCGGTGTGGCAGCGCAGGGCCTCCAGGCCCAGCTCCCGCTCGATGCGGCGCACCACGCCCACGTTCTTGGCGATGCCGCCGGTGATGGCGAACTGCGGCTCCACGCCCACCCGCTCCAGCAGGGCCACCACCCGGCTGGCCATGGCGCCGCAGTAGGCGGCCAGCACCTTCTCCCGGGGCCAGCCCTGGCGCAGCAGCCCCGCGGCCTCGGTCTTGGCGAAGACCACGCAGGTGGCAGACACCGGCGGGGGCTCGGGATCCACCTCCAGGGACAGCGGCCCCACCTCATGGATCGGCACCTGCAGCAGGTCGGCGAAGACCTCCATGCCGCGGCCGGTGCCGGCGGCGCACTTGTCGTTCATCTGGAAGGCGATCACCTTACCCCGCTCGTCGCAGCGGATGGCCTTGCAGTCCTGGCCGCCCATGTCGAGGATGGTGCGCACGCCGCCGCCGTACATCACGCTGGCGCCCCGGGCGTGGCAGTGGATCTCGGTGATCGCCTTGTGGGCGAACGGCACGTTGACCCGGCCGTACCCGGTGCCGACCACGGCGTGCAGCGCCTCCACCGTCAGGCCGGTGCCGCGGAGGGCCCGGGCCATGGCGTCCCGGGCGCTGTTGGGCGACGAGGAGCCGGTGCGCATGGAGGCCCAGGCGTACAGTTCGCCGTCGACCAGCACCACGGCCTGGGAGCTCACCGACCCCACGTCCACGCCGGCGGAGAGCACGCTGGCCGCGCGCGGGTCGGCGGCGGGATCGTGCCAGCGGCGCTCTTCCCAGCGCCAGAACTCCGGGGCGGGCGTGGTCACCGGGCCCCCTTGCTCACGAGGCGCGCCGCGGCGAGGGCCGCACCCAGGGCCCCGCTGTGCTGGGGATCGGGAGGGATCGACAGCTCCAGCTCCAGGGCCCGGCCGAGGGAGTCGACGAAGCCGACGTTGCGGGCCAGGCCCCCCATCAGCACCATCGGCGGCTCGCCGCCCACCCGGCGGACCATGGCGGCCACGCGCCCGGCGATGCCGTCATGCACCGCCCGGGCCATGTCGGGCCGGGGCACGTTGCTGTGGATCATCGACACCACCTCGCTCTCGGCGAAGACCACGCACTGGGCGTTCATCGGCACGGCCTGCTGGCTCTGCAGCCCGAGGGGCCCGAGCTCGTCGAGGGACACCTCGAGGGCCCGGGCCATGGCCTCGGCGAAGGCCCCTGCGCCGGCGGCGCAGCGATCGTTGACCACGAAGTCGGCCACGGCGCCCCGGAGATCCAGGCTCACCACGCGACCCTCCTCGGCGCCCACGTCGATGACCGTGCGGGCCCCGGGAGAGCAGTGGCTGGCCGCCAGGGCCGCGCAGCTGACCTCGGTGCGGATCTTGTTGGCGTCCGGCGCGTGGCGGCGGCCGACGCCGGTGGCCACCACCCGCTCCAGATCGCCGGGGGCCACCCCGGCCTCGGCCAGGGCGCGCTCCATGACCTCTCGCGACGCGCCGGCGGCGTCCAGGCCCGCGGCGCCCGCGGCCATGCCCACCACCTGCCCCTCGCGCAGCACGACCACCTTGATCGTCTTGGCCCCCATGTCCACGCCGGCAGTGATCATGGCATTTTCAATGGCACGCATCTCACGGTCGGTCAATGCGCCGGGGATTGTTCGCGGACTGTTCGGCCCCAAGGCCGCGGATGCACTCAACGGTTTCCCCCCTTAACTACCAACCCATGATGCCGTATCATTGTAACTGTCAGACTCGATGTACTGTGTCGGTAGCTGCGCTTCGTAAGGAGGGTGCGCCGGCGCTTACCCGAAAGGTGTAAAAGATGATCGCACGACACCCGACCCTGGCGACCCTCGTCGCTTTGACCCTCACCTCGTCGGTGGCACTCGGGGCAACCCTCACGGGCACCATCTCGGACTCCAAGTCCTCACCGATCAAGGGCATCCAGGTGCGGCTGTGGGCGCAGAGCACCAAATACAAGGCGTGGATCATCAGCAAGAGCGCCACCACCGATGCGTCGGGCAAGTACAAGTTCACCGGCATCGCCAAGGGCAGCTACAAGCTGGACGCCCGTATGCCCGCCGGCAGCAACTCCAGCTACGGCGACCGCTGGTACGACGTGACCCAGCCCCTGTCCAAGGGGTACATCGCCGAGAACGCCGACGTGCTGGCGATCAAGGACACCGACAACCTCACCGGCTACAACCTCACCTTGCAGGCCACCGGCAAGCTGAGCACCACCGTTGCCGACAAGGGCGGGCTCAAGGCCGGCGTCCTGATCCGCTGCGAGCAGAAGACCGAGTACCGCATCCACCACAACGACGTCTCCCGGGCGTCCTTCAAGTCGGGCAAGGTCACGGTGATCAAGCACGTGGGCATGGGCTACCTCAGCGGGCTGGTGCCCAACGACTACCGGCTGCTGCTCCACGGCCCCAACGGCAACTACGAGACCAAGGTCCTCGTCGGCCCCTACAAGGTGTCCGCGGCCAAGCCGGCCAAGGTCTCCAAGATCACCATGTCGCCCATGGGCAAAGATCCCAACGAGCCGAACAACGGGGCCAGCGACAAGGGCTCGGCCATCAACAACGACATCTTCCACCTGACCCAGCCCAAGCCCTACGTCTCCAGCGGGGCGCTCATCGGCCCGCGCAGCTCGGGCGACGTGGACTGGTACTGCTTCGACGCCTTCGCCACGGACCGCTACATCGTCACCGCGGACACGCCGCTGACGGTGGGCGGCAAGGTGCGCGAGCACCCGTGGGTCGACCCGGTGGTGGGGCTCTTCTCCGTGCCGAAGAAGGGAGCCACGCCGGTAAAGATCAAGGTCGACGACGACGGCGGGCCGGGCCTGCGCGACTCCAAGCTGGACACCGGCGTGCTCGGCAAGAAGGGCCGCTACTGCCTGGCCGTGACGACCTACGGCGACACCGCCTTCACCGGCAAGACCCAGAACTCCGCCGGGCGCTACCGCCTGACGGTCAAGATGGGCAACCGCCCGCCCAAGTTCACCGTGCTGCACAACGGCACCACCTACAACGGCAAGATCCCGCTGGTCACGCCGTCGGTGCTGACGGTCAAGGAGGGGAGCAAGCTCTTCTTCAGCCTTGATTTTTCGGACATCGACAAGGACACGCTCACCTCCACCATGTCCCTGGTGGACGCCAACAACAAGCCGGTCACCGGCGGCGCCTTCAAGACCGACACCGGCATCACCATCCCGGCCACCGGCGCCACCTTCGCCAACGGCAAGGGCAAGGCCACCTTCGCCTGGGAGACCGGCGAGAACGCGGCCAAGGGGGCGCCCTACGGCCTGGTCTTCGACATCAAGGACTCCGAGTACACCATGCGCGCCAAGTTCACGGTCAAGGTGGAGTCGGTTAACAACTCGCCGTCGGTGCCGAAGCTCAAGGCGCCGGCCTTCAAGTCCACGGTGGCCACCACCACGCCGGTGCTGTCGGTCTATAACTCCAGCGACGTGGACGGCGACACGCTGACCTACGACTTCGAGGTCTACTACAAGACCCCGGGCGGCGCGTCACCCAACGAGGCCAAAAAGGGCGTGGTGCAGGGCACCACCGCCACCTCGCTGCCCACCACCAAGCCGATGCCGGAGAACACATGGATCTTCTGGCGCGCCCGGGCCAACGACGGCCAGGCCAAGTCCAACTACAGCGCGTGGACGCCCTACTTCGCGTTTTTGGTCAACACCCTCAACGAGCCGCCCACCACGCCGGTGCTGATCAAGCCGAGCGACGGCGAGACCGTGCTCACGCGCCAGCCCACGCTGTCGGCCAAGAACCCCACCGACTCGGAGAAGGATCCCATCACCCTGCGCTTCCAGGTGGCCTCGGACAAGGGCTTCACCACCGGCCTGAAGGAGAGCCCGGACGTGGCCATGAACACGGCGGGCAACGTCACGATGTGGACCCTCACCACGCCGCTGGCCTGGGGCAGCACCTACTACGCCCGGGTCTACGCCAAGGACAAGCTCGGCGCCAAGAGCGGCTTCTCCTACGTGCACAAGTTCATCGTGCGCACCGACCCGACCAAGCAGCCCGACGGCGGCCTGCCCGACACCGGCGGCCCCACGCCGGATCAGGGCACCTCGACCTACGACAAGGGCACCACCCCCACCGCGGACAAGGGCACGACGGAGCCCCCCCCCGAGGATGAGAACGGCTGCGCCTGCGACGCGGGTGCGGGCAGCGGCGGCGGTCCGCTCGGGCTGTTGGTGCTGTTGATCGGGGCGCTGGTGCTGGTGCGGCGGCGAAGCCGCCGTTAGAACGTTCAAGGTTCAAAGGTTCGAAGGTTATTGGGGGGGCATCGGGGGAATGATTCGATCGTGTAGTGGCACGGGACGGTTGTTGCTTGTGGCCGGCGTGCTGGCTGGTAAAGCAATACCGTGCAAGAAGTGCCCTGGTGCCGTGAGCAAGACCGGCTGGTGCTGGTACAACCCGGCGCCCCAGGGGTTTCCCACGCCGGGTTCGGGCTGCAGCGGCGGGGTCCTCTACCTGGCCACCGACGGGCAGGTCGTCCGATATGACGGCAATAGCTGGCGCGCGATCCATGATCATGCACTTCAACGGGACCAGCTGGAAGACACAGAGCTCGGGGACTACCGGTAATCTGAATTCGGTGTGGGGCACCGGCCCGACCAACGTCTACGCCGTGGGGGACGGTCTGTCGTGGCAGAGCGGGGTCCTACTGAGGTATGACGGGAAGACGTGGACGATTGCCAAGTCCAACGTCCTGGCCTACAAGTCGGTCTGGGGATCCAGCCCCACCGATGTGTACGTCGCCGGAAGCGCCCCGCCGGCACATGGTTTTATCCAACATTACGATGGCAAGACGTGGAGCCACGCGGCGGCGATGATGCTGATGCCGCTGCAGGTCGTCTGGGGAACCAGCAGCACCAGTGTATACGCCGCCGGGTACAACAACACGCTATTGCACTACCCCAACAAGTAGCGGGAAATGGGACCTACAATCGGGGCCGCGTGGTGAGCACGACCACCACCCTCCCTGCCAGCCAGCCTGCCCGAAGATCAAGCAAGTCCCGAACAAAGGTGGCGGGCACGAAGACGGCACGGGAAGCTAAAAGCTAAAAGCTAAAAGCTAATAGCCGATCAAGTAGCGCCCAAAGCGCTACTTGATCTCCAGAATATACGGCCCGTAGTCCACCTTGTTGGCTCCGTCCACGGCCACGTAGTAGGTGCCCGAGACCTTGGGCGTGAACAGCAGCTTCTCCGCCTTGCCCTGGCCGGGGTTGTTGGTGCCGGCCACGCAGGAGGAGGTGGGCTTGGAGCAGTCGGAGAAGACGTAGATCACCGGATCGTAGCTCGAGCTGGGCGTGACGCTGATGGAGTAGGCCTTGCCCGCCACCAGGGACACCGAGTAGATGTGCTCGTAGCCCGGGGTGGCGGTGCCGGCGCAGCCGCTGGTGGCCGGCATGTCCACGATGGTGGTGCCCGAGGCGGTGTCGCCGTTGCCCGAGGCCACGCCGCCGGCGTTGAAGCTCAGCTTCTTGACCACGTCGCAGGCCAGCAGCACGCGGTCCACGGTGAGGGAGAAGGCGCCGGAGTCGCCGGAGCCGCGGCCGTCCACGGCGATGTAGTAGTTGAGCGTGGCCGAGGGCGTGATGGAGATCTCCTCGGACTTGGTGGTGGACAGGTCGGCGCCCATGCCCGCGTTACAGGTGGACGAGACGTAGGTGCACGAGGTGAAGAGGTACATCGACTCGTTGAAACCCTTGCCGTCCAGCTTGAGCTTGTAGGTCTTCCCCTTCTCCAGCTTGAGCTGGTAGAAGACGTCGGGGCCCGAGGTGGTGTTCTTGGTGCAGTCCGTCTTGGAGAGCGACACGTTGTTGGTGGCGGCGAAGGTGTAACCCGAGGTGGTCAGCTTGCTCGCCCCCATGGGGAAGGCGATGAGCTTGGCCGAGGCGCAGGTGTCGTGGCTCGGCTTGGACAGCTCCTTGACGTCCAGGGTGAAGGTGCCGTGGGCCTTGGTGTCCCAGGAGTCGGCTACCAGGGTCCAGCTGCCCGACGAGCCGGGGCTCATCATGATCGACTCGATCTCCCCCTTGGAGCCGGCGTCGGCCACGTTGCCCTTGCAGGCCGCGCTGATGGCTCCGGCGCTGCATGAGGTCTTGGAGGGGAAGGCGTAGAGCGACGCGTCGTAGCCGGCCGCCGGCGTGAGGGTGGCCAGGTACTTCTTGCCGCCGGTGAGCGCGAGCTTGTAGTAGAGCTGCGGCCCGTCGAACTTGAGGCTGCCGCCGCAGGTCACCGTGGAGTACTGGTCCTTGCTGTAGAAGGTGTCGCCGATGACCACGGCCTTGGAGCCGGACCACGACATCTGCTTGGGCGACTTGCAGGAGTCGTTGGACGGCTTGGTGAACTCTTCCACCGAGAGGGTAAACTTGCCCTGGGAGTAGGCCGAGCCCGCCGCGTGCCGGCTGTCCACGGCGATGAGGTAGGTGGCCGTGGCCGCCGCGGTAAACTTGACCATCTCGGTGCCGCCGGAGTAGGCCACGTCGATGCCCGCGATGCAGGTGGTGCCCACGCTGGTGCACGACGTGAAGACGTACAGCGCCGGGTCGTAGCCCGCCTCGGGCTTGAGGCTCACCTTGTAGGTCTTGCCGCCGGTGACCGTCACCGCGTAGAAGAGGTCGGCCCCCGCTGTCACGGTCTTGGAGCACTGGCTGGCCGTGAGCTTGACCTTGTCGCTGGCCAGCACGCTGTTGCCCTGCACCGTGGCCTTGCCGCCGGCGAGGGTCAGGTTCTTGGCCGTGGCGCAGCTGTCGTGGGTCGGGATCACCGCCTCCTCCACGTCCAGCGAAAACGGACCCGCCTCGGTCATGGTGGTGCTGTCGATGGCGATGACGTAGTCGCCGCTGTTGCTCGGCTTGAAGATCAGCTCCTTGGTCGTGCCCTTGCTGATGGGCCCGGTCATGGCGCCGGTCTTGCCCTTGCTCTTGCAGGCGGTGTCGATGATGCTGCCGATGCCGCAGACCGATGAGGGGAAGACGTACATGTAGGCCGAAAACGTCGGCTTGATCGTGAAGCGGTAGGCCTTGGCGCCGGTGAGCGACACCTTGTAGTAGAGCTGCGGGCCTTCCAGGGCGGAGTAGCCGCCGCAGGTGACGTCCTTGCCGTACTCGTTGAGGGCGTTTTTGCCCGTGTCGCCGTTGACCGTGACCTTGGTGCCGGAGAACGACATGTTGGAGGCCTTGGCGCAGGCGCTGTTGGACGTCGGCGTGAAGTCCTCGATGGTCAGCGTGAAGGCGCCGGTCTTGGTGGCGGAGTAGGTGTCCACGGCCAGGATGTAATCCTTGGTGGCGGCGGGCGAGATGTAGATGGTCTCGGTGCCGTTGGTCTGGACCTTGTCCGCCACGAGGCCGGCGCACTGGCTGTTGATGTTGGCCGCGCTGCAGGCCTTGTCCCAGAAGAGGTAGAGGGCGGCGTCCCAGCCGTTGGGCTTGACCTGGATGCGGTAGGTCTTCCCCTGCTCCAGCTTCATCTGGTAGTAGACCTGGGCCCCGTCGAGGGTGTAGCCGGTGCCGCAGGTGACGGCGCTGCCGAACTCGTTGGTGGCGTTGACCGTGGTGCCCTTGATGGTCTTGGTGCCGCCGGACACCAGGGTGACCTGGTTGGCCTTGGCGCAGGTGGTGCCCGTGGGGATCATCGCCGCGTCGGTCACCGGGAAGAGGTCGGGGCCGGCGTCCGGGGGCGGGCCGAAGTCAGGCGTCGGCGGCAGGTCGGGGCCCTGGTCCGGCGGCGGCTTCTGGTCCGGCCCCCTGTCCGGCGTCGTGGCAGGCTTGTCCGGTGGCAGCGACTTGTCCAGCGTGGAGGCCTCGGGTGGGCCCGAGTCCTTTGACGGCTCTACGGTGTCGTCCGAGCAAGCGGCCAGCGCCGTCACGCACAGGCCAAGGAGCATCGCGAACAGCCAGGGTGCCCTCGTAAGCATGGTCTACCTTCCGTTGGTTTTGACCTGCTTAGAATATCACGAAACATTTCCGCGCACATCCCTGGGGCCGGCGGAGCGGGAGTAAGTTGGCCACCAGCGCCAGCGCTGATACCATTGTCAGGATGGATCCGCGCCGTACAGTCCCGGCCAAAAACCTTCGGTCGCTGGTGAGGGAGACCGACGCCGGGGACCGAGGGCAGATCTCGCCCCGCGACGAGCCGGAGTCCGATCGGTGCGGGCAGCTGATGGCGGACCGCTACCGGCTGATCCGGATCATCGGCGAGGGCGGCATGGGCACGGTCTACCGGGCCGAGCACGTGGAGCTGGGCAAGCCCCTGGCGGTGAAGGTGCTGCACAGCAAGCTGAGCCACCATCCGACCAGGGCGTCAAGGCCGCCGGGACCCGTTACGACTCCGGGGACCAGCGCTGGGAGTGGACGCGGCTGACCACGACCTCCGCCTGCGCCTTCGATGGCCACACCGTCAAGTCCAAGGCCGCGGACGCCCCCTTTGCGGCCGCCATGGCCAGCGACACCACCACACATTACGTGGTGGCGGGCCCCGGCAACACCCTGGCCTACAGCCGCCAGAAACCCGCGGGCCCGGCCCCGGCCAAGGCGCCCCCGCCCACTCCGTCCCAGCAGCTGCTGTCGGGGAGCGTGGCGCCGCTGTCGGTGGACGTGGCCGTGGACCCCACCACGGGCAACCCCTGCGTCTCGTTCCTCAAAAAGAGCGGCGGCAAGGACACCGGCGTGTACGTCGCCTGCCTGGACACCACCTGGTCCTTCTCCAAGGACGGAGACATCGAGACCCTCGCCGGCATGGACGCCGCGGGCCACACCACCCGGCTGCGGGTGGACAGCGCCGGCAAGCTCCACCTGATCTATCAGGTGCAGGCAGGCTCGGGCGCCACCCTGCGCTACGCCATGTGCAGCAAGCCGTAGCTGGCGGTCAGGCCCGCTTCCAGCCCTCGTCCAGCGCCCTGAGGTTGAGCTCCTCGGTGCCGGGCGGCACCTGCTGGCGGATGGTCTCCTCGAGGAAGCTGCGATCAACCAGCTTGGTGATGGCGCTGCAGAAGCCGAGCACCACCATGTTGGTCACGATGCGGCGGCCCAGGTCCTTGGCCGCGATCTGGGTGGCGGAGATGCCGTGGGCCTGGCCATCGAAACCCTCGGGCAGGTCCATCAGGTCCTGCTCGTAGATGCACACGCCGCCGGGCTTGAGCTCGGGCAGAAACGCCTTGGCCGAGTCATGGGACAGCACCACCATGACGTCGAAGGCGTCGGGCTCGATCTCGAGGATCTCGCCGTCGCTGACCGTCACATCGCTGGTGCACAGCCCGCCCCTCGCGGAGCTGCCGTAGGACTGGTTCTGCAGGGCCACCTTGCCGGCGGCCGTGGCCGCCGCGCCGAAGATCTCACCCAGCTTGACGATGCCCTGGCCGCCGAATCCGGCGAAGCGCAGCATACAGGTATTCTTGTCGCTCATCTCACACCTCCACCGCGGCCGCGGAGACTTCGTCCACCTGGGCGTCCAGCCGCTGGCAGAACTCGGGCACCTCGGTCTCGTGCTTGAGGGTCCCCACCTGGATCTTGTCCTCGAGCTCATCGGCGGTCATCTTGGACGCCCGCGACAGGCGCACCGAGCGCTCCTTGTACTCTTCCAAAAACTGCGACGCGTTGCGCTTGCCCACCGCCTTGCCGTAGCTGGTGGTGCACTGGCCGATGATCTCGATGAAGGAGAAGCCGGTGTGGTTGATGGCGGCCTTCATCGACTTGACCAGGTCGTTGACCTGGTAGGTGGTCCAGCGCGAGACATAGGTCGCGCCGGCCGCCGCCACCAGGGACGCCACGTCGAAGGGCGGCTCCACGTTGCCGTGGGGCGTTGTGGTGGTGCGAACCCCCGGCGGCGTGGTGGGCGCCACCTGCCCGCCGGTCATGCCGTAGATCGAGTTGTTGACCATCAGCACGGTCAGATCGATGTTGCGCCGCGCGGCGTGGATCAAGTGGTTGCCGCCGATGCCCGAGATGTCGCCGTCGCCGGCGATGACCACCACCTTCATCTCCCGGGGCGTCATGACGCGCGCGCCGGAGGCGAAGGCGATGGCCCGGCCGTGGGTCGTGTGCAGGGTGTCGGCCAAAAAGTAGGGGCTCGGGATCCAGGAGGAGCAGCCGATGCCGGTGACCATCAGCATCTTCTTCGGGTCCAGCTCCAGGGCGTCCACCGCCCGGCAGAAGCAGTTGAGCACGGTGCCGCCGCCGCAGCCCGTACAGAAGATGGTGGGCAGCAGCCCCGGCCGCACGTAGTCGCGCATCGGGTTCTTGACGAGTTTCTTGTCGCTCATGCCATGGCCTCCATCACGCGCTGGTGAATCTCTCCGACGGAGTGCATCACGCCGCCGATCTTGGACACCGGGATCACGGGGCAGGAGACGAACCGCTCGATCTCGCGGTTGAGCTGCCCCAGGTTCATCTCGGGGACCAGCACCCGATCCACGTCGGCCAGCGCCGCCTCGAGCGCCGGGCCGGGGAAAGGCCAGGTGTTGATCAGCCGAATGAAGCCCACGTCGTGTCCCTGCTGGCGCGCACGCTCCACCGCCCCGAGGGCCGGGCGCGCGGTTGCGCCGAAGGAGACCACCGCGGTGCGTGCGCCGTCCATGTGCCGCATGTCCAGGCGGGTCAGCGCCTCGCGGTCCGAGGTGATCTTGTCCACCAGGCGGTGGACCAGCTCCTCGTGCACCGACTTGGTCTCGACGTCGCGGATGCCGTTGGGCTTGTGGGTCGAGCCGGTGATGTGCACGAACTGCTCGTCACCGATCTGGCACATCGGCGGCACCTTGTCGCCACCGCCGAAGGCCAGCTCGCCCGGCTTGGTGCGCGGGCGCGGCGCCTGCAGCTCGTCGGAAAACGCGGGGTAGGCCAGCGGCTCGCGGATGTGGCCGATGGCCCCGTCGGTGAGCAGGATCACCGGCGTACGGTACTTTTCGGCCAGGTGGAAGGCGTCCACGGTCAGGTCGAAGCACTCCTGCACCGACCAGGGCGAAAGGGCGATGATCTCGTGATCGCCGTGGGTGCCCCAGCGGGCCTGCATGAAGTCGCCCTGAGCCGGCTTGGTGGCCTGGCCCGTGGACGGCCCGGACCGCTGCACGTTGACGATGACGCACGGGGTCTCGGTCATGCACGCGTAGCCGATGGTCTCCTGCATCAGGGAGAAGCCCGGGCCGCTGGTGGCGGTCATGCCGCGCCCGCCGGCCCACACCGCGCCGACCACGGCGGAGATGGAGGCCAGCTCGTCCTCGAACTGCACGTAGTAGCCGCCGACCTTCGGCAGGTTGTGGGCCATGACCTCGGCCACCTCGGAGGCGGGGGTGATGGGGTACCCGCCGAAGAAGTCGCAGCCGGCGAAGAGCGCGCCCATGGCCGACGCCGCGTCGCCCATGGTGAACACCGTCTGGCCGGCGAACTTGTTGAGGTAGTCTGCTCTCCTGCTCATGACTCGTCCTCCTCCTTCGGCATGACCCAGATGGCCAGCTGGGGGCAGGCCTTGTCACACAGGCCGCAGTTGTTGCAGGCCTCCTCGGCCACGGGCACCGCGGGGAACACGCCCCGGCGGCTCAGCTCCGGGCTGAGGATGAAGACCTTCGGCTTGCAGTAGAAGATGCAGACGCCGCACCCGTCGCACACGTCGGGATCCACGTGCACGGCGAAGGAGCGGGCTCTCTTTTTTTTCGGCTTGACGCTCATGATCCTCGCCCTCCGTTGATCGGTCACTTTTAAGCGGGCGGAACATACCACAAAACGCCACGCCAAGAGGCGAGGAGCTACGGCCGTTGACATCTGCGCTTCAACCTCTGACCATTGGCCCATGCTCTTTGCGGTCACCAAGATCGTCGGCTTGCTGATCGAGCCATACAACCTGGCTGTTTTCCTGGTCTTTTGCGTGCTCATCCTGCGGCTGTTGCGACGGGGCGAGCGGGCCCGGCGGGTGCTCTTGTGGACCGCCGCCGGCCTGGTGCTGGTCTTCGCCTTCGGGCCGGTGGCCAACGGGCTGCTCTACCCCCTGGAGACGGCCCACGCGCGGCCGGCCCACCCGCCAAAAAACCCCGGCGCCATCATCGTGCTGGGCGGCTTCACCCGCCACCCCCGTGACAGCCCCAACTTCTACGAGCTGACAGAATCGGCGGACCGCTTCGTCGAGGGGGTGCGCCTGGCCCACAACAACCCCGGGGCGCGGCTGGTGATCAGCAGCGGCTCGTCGGCCATGGTCTACACGTTCTACAAGGAGGGCAACGTGCTCGGCTCCCTGGCCCTGGACATGGGCCTGCCTGCCCGGCAGGTGGTGGTGGACGCCGAGTCGCGCAACACCTACGAAAACGCCCTGTACAGCAGGCGGCTGCTAAAGAAGGTCAAGGGCCCCCGGGTGCTCGTGACCTCGGCGGCGCACATGCCGCGGGCCGTGGCCTGCTTCCGCAAGGCCGGCGTGGAGGTGGTGCCCTGGCCCGTGGACTACCTGCGCACCGGCAGCGGTCCAGGCTCCTGGCTGCCCAAGCCCGCCACCCTCGAGCGCAGCAACGCGGCGCTGCATGAGTACGCCGGCTGGTTGTACTACTGGTTGGTTGGGTACGTTTAGATTATCATCGCAGCACCAACCCTAGAGGAACGGATCGACCATGAGTGAACTGGCAGTCGGTATCGACCTCGGCACGTCCAACACAGTCGTGTCGGTGGTCCAGGGCAACAAGGCCCACGTGATCCCGGACCGGGAGGGGCGCAGGATTCACCCCTCGGTGGTCTCCTTTCACCCCAAGGGCATGGTGCTCGTGGGGCAGGAGGCCGTTCGCCGGCGGGTCATCGACCCCCTCAACACCATCTACTCGGTCAAGCGGCTCATCGGCCGCACCTTCCGCTCCGAGGCGGTGCAGACGGCCAAGCGCCGCCACCCGTTCAAGATCGTCGAGGGGGACAACCAGCAGCCGGTGGTGGTGGCCAGAGGCAACCATTACCCGATCCCGGAGGTCTCGGCCTTCGTGCTGCGGCACGTCAAGACCCTGGCCGAGGAGTTCATCGGCGAAAAGATCGACGCGGCGGTGATCACGGTGCCGGCCAACTTCAACGACGCCCAGCGCGAGGCCACCCGGGCCGCCGGGCGCATCGCCGGCCTCAACGTGCTGCGCATCCTCAACGAGCCCACGGCGGCGGCGCTGGCCTACGGCTACGGCCAGGGCATGCACACCCGCGTGGCGGTCTACGACTTCGGCGGCGGTACCTTCGACACCACGATCCTGCAGCTGTCGGGCAAGGTCTTCGAGGTGCTGTCCACAGCCGGCGACACGTTCCTCGGCGGCGACGACATCGACGAGCACCTCGTGGAGCACATGAAGCAGCTGTTCTTGCGCAACACGCGCATGGACCTGTCCACCAACATCAGCGCCGTGGCCCGGCTGCGGCAGGTGGGTGAGCAGGTCAAGCGGCAGCTCTCCACGCGGCCCAAGGCCCTGGTGCAGGTGCAGGAGATGGCCATCGGCCCCGGCGGCCAGCCGATGCACCTGTCGTTTTCGCTGACGCGGGAGCGGCTCAACAGCATGGCCCAGGACCTGGTGCAGCGCTCCTTCCTCATCTGCGACGAGGCGCTCAAGCTCTCGGGCATGACCGTGGGGCAGATCGACGAGGTGGTGCTGGTGGGCGGCACGACCAAGATGCCCATGGTGGTGGAGGGCGTGAAGAGCTACTTCGGCAAGACCCCCCGGGAGGACATCAACCCGGACGAGGTGGTGGCCGTGGGCGCGGCGATCCAGGCCGCGGCCCTGACCCGCGCGCCGGGCGGCGCCGGCGGCGGCGCGGACGCGGTGCTACTGGACGTCACGCCCCGGGCCCTGGGGATCAAGGTGGTGGGCGGCTTCGCCGAGACCATCATCGAACGCAACGCCCAGATCCCGGTGGAGCAGACCCGACGCTTCACCACCAGCCAGGACTACCAGACCCAGGTGCGGATCCAGGTCTGCCAGGGGGAGTCGCGCACCTTCGAGGACAACCAGGCCCTCGGCGAGCTGGTGCTCGACGCCCTGCGCCCGGCGCGGCGCGGCGAGGTGGCCGTGGAGGTGACCTTCGAGATCGACACCGACGGCATCCTCCAGGTGGAGGCCAAGGACCCGGAGACCGGCGTGGCGCAGCAGGCCCGCATCCAGGTGCTCGGCACCATCTCCGACGAGCAGGTGGAGGAGCTGGCCGACAAGCACGCCGATCTGCCGGCGCCCATGGACGAGCACACCGACGACGCGGTGTGATGGGAGAGCTATTAGCAATTAGCTATTAGCTGGACGACAGCAGCACAAAAGCTAACGGCTAACGGCTAACAGCTAAATCACCTTGAACCACAACCTTCGAATCGGATAATCTTCTGAAATGGACCCCGCGCAGTTCAAAACCCGAATCGAGCAGATCTACGCGGACCTTGAGCGCTACAGTTACTACGAGCTGCTCAACCTCAAGCCCGACGCCACCTTCGACCAGATCCAGCAGTCGTTCCACCGTATGGCCCTGTCCATGCACCCGGACCGGCACGCCACGAACCCCGACAAGGCTCTGAAGCGGAAGCTGCACCTGATCTACAAGCGCGTGGCCGAGGGCTACCGGGTGCTCTCCAACACCGAGACCCGTCGTGAGTACGAGGCGTGTCTCGAGCGTGGGGAGATGCGCCTGATCCGCAAAGAGAAGAAAAAGATCACCAACCCCGAGGACGTCATCGACAACCACCAGGCCCGCAAGTTCTTCAAGCTCGGGCTGGAGGCCGAGGACAAGGGCGACCTCAAGACCGCCGTGCTGCACTTCAAGTTCGTCATGGACCTGGTGGGCGAGCACCCCGACGTCAAGCCGCGTTACGACATGCTCAAGGACATCATGGACATGAAAAAGCGCAGCCGCCGACCCGCGAGTGAGATCAAGGATGAGGCGCCCAAGTCCATGCTCGACGAGGACTGAAAGGAGCCGTTGGCCGTTAGCTGTTAGCCGTTAGCTAATAGCTAAAAGCTAATAGCTAATAGCTATATGTACGACGAGACGCGACAGGATCCCACCCCGAGGATACCGCTCAAGGCGCCGGTGACCGTGGTCACGGGGGACGACGGTGGTCCGCCCCAGACTCTGCAGATGCGAAACGTCGGCCCGGGGGGGCTGTTCGTGGACTGCGACCGGCCCCTGCCCGAGGGCGAGCAGGTGCACGTCTCCTTCGCCCTGCCCGGCGGCCAGCACATCAACGCCCCGGCCCGGGTGATCCGCGCGGTGCGAGGCGGCCACGACCCCGCGGGCATGGCCCTGCGCTTCGAGGGGCTCGAGCCGGCCGCGGCCGAGAGCCTGGACCTGCTGATGGACGGCGTGGAGCGGCTCGGCGCCAGGCCGCGCCGGGTGGAGCCCGAGGAGGAGCTCACCGACCCGGTGCTCTCCCAGGAGTTCGTCAACTTCTCGCTGAGCCTGCGCACGCGCGACGAGCCGTAGGCTCGGTGCCTGCGCGGCTTTCCTCTCAGGAAGACAGGAAGGCAGGAAAAGGGCCGCACTCCCTCATCCCGGGCCCTCACATTGCCTCTCCCGGGAATCTCATGTACACCTCCCTCCATGCTCCCCGCGCGAGCCATTGCCCTGCTGACCTGCCTGCTGGCGGTGGCCGGCTGCAACAAGGACCGGCAGCCGGTGCTGATCGTCTTCCACGCTGGCAGCCTGTCCGTGCCCTTCCGCGAGGTCTCCAGGACCTTCCAGAAACGTCACCCCGGGGTGCGGGTGCTGGCCGAGGCCGCCGGTAGCCGGGACACGGCGCGCAAGGTCAGCGACCTGGGCCAGCGTTGCGACGTGCTCGGCTCGGCAGACTACCGCGTGGTGGAGAACCTGCTCATGCCGAAGCACACCGCCTTCAACCTGGTCTTCGCCACCAACGAGATGACCATCGCCTTCACCCCCCGCTCCCGCAAGCAGGACCAGCTGACCGCCAAAAACTGGCACGAGCTGCTGCTGGATCCCGAGGTGACCTTCGGCCGCTCGGACCCGAACCGTGACCCCTGCGGCTACCGCACCGAGATGGTCTTCCAGCTGGCCGAGCGGCATTACAAGGTCCCCGGCCTGGCGAACAAGCTGCGGCAGAAGCACGGCAAGCGCTTCATCCGCCCCAAGGAGACCGATCTTTTGGCCCTGCTGGAGGCCGGCCAGCTGGACTACATGTTCATCTACACCTCGGTGGCCAAGCAGCACCGCCTGCAGCACCTGCAGCTTCCGGCCGAGATCAACCTCTCCTCGCCGGCCCTCGCCAAACGCTACGAGGCGGCGCGGGTCGAGGTCACCGGCAAGAAGCCGGGCCAGACCATCACCCGAATGGGCGCGCCCATCGCCTACTCCGTGACCATCCCGAAGAACGCCCCGCGGCCCAAGCTGGCCCACCAGTACGTGGACCTGCTGCTCTCCAAGGAGGGCCAGGCCATCATGGCGCGCAACGGCCAGCGCCCCATCCTGCCGCCGCGATCCCGGGGGCCGGTGCCCGCAAAGCTGCGGCGCCACCTCGGCGAGGCCGAGACCAAGTGACCGATTCCGCGCGGGAGGATGCCGGCGCCCGCTGGCGCACGCCCTGGTTTCACCTGGTGCTCACCGCCCTGGGCTCCTGCCTGCTGCTGTTTATCATCGCGCCGCTGGTCGGCCTGCTGCTCTCCACCTCCACGGCGTCCCTGGGCCAGGCCCTGGCCGATCCCGAGGTCACCGACTCCATCCAGCTGACCCTGGGCGCGGGGCTTTTGGCCACGACGGCCTGCGCCGTGTTCGGCGTGCCCCTGGCGTACCTCCTGGCGCGCCACGCCTTCCCCGGCCGGGCGGTGCTGCTGGCCATCATCGACCTGCCGATCATCATCCCTCATTCGGCCGCGGGCATCGCCCTGCTCACCGTGCTGGGCCGGGCGTCGTGGCCCGGGGCCCTGCTGGAGCAGTGGGGCGTGGGCGTGGTGGGCCGGGTCTCCGGCGTGGCCCTGGCCATGGCCTTCGTCTCCTTACCGTTTCTGGTCAACGCCGCGCGGGAGGGCTTCGGCGCGGTGCCGCCGCGGCTGGAGAAGGTGGCCCGCACCCTGGGCGCCTCGCCGGCCCGGGTCTTCTTCACCATCTCGCTGCCCATGGCCTGGCGGGCCATCGTCAGCGGCATGGTGCTGATGTGGGGCCGCGGCATCAGCGAATTCGGCGCGGTGATCATCATCGCCTACCACCCCATGACCACGCCGGTGATGGTCTATCAGCGGTTCAACGACTTCGGCCTGGAGGCCGCCGAGGCGGTGGCCGTGCTGCTGCTGATCATCTGCGTGTCGCTGTTCGCGGTGCTGCGCCTGGCCGCGCGTCCCTGGCGCTCACAGGGGGGCCGGGATGCTTGAGCTGCTGGGCATCCACAAGCGCCTGGGCGACGGCTTCCACCTGGCCGGTCTGGACCTGACCATCCAGCCGGGGGAGTACTTCGTGCTCATGGGGCCGTCGGGCGTGGGCAAGACCGTGCTGCTGGAGATCATCGCCGGGCTGCTGCCGCCGGACCGCGGAGAGGTGCGCTGGCAGGGCCGGCCCATCACGGCCGAGCCCCCGGAGCGGCGCCGCTTCGCCATGGCCTACCAGGACCACGCGCTGTTCCCCCATATGGACGTGCAGGCCAACATCGCCTACGGCCCTCGCGCCCGGGGCGTGGCCAAAGACGAGGCCGCCCGGCGGGCCGAGGAGATGGCGGCGCTGCTGGACATCGAGCCCCTGCTGCGGCGGACGCCGGGGGCGCTCTCCGGCGGGGAGAAGCAGCGCGTGGCCCTGGCCCGGGCCCTGGTCACCGAGCCCCGGCTGCTGCTTTTGGACGAGCCGCTGTCGTCACTGGACGCCGGGGCGCGCAGGCGCCTGATGGGGGAGCTGGGCCGCATCCAGCAGAAGGCGAAGACGCCGTTTTTGCACGTGACTCATGATCCCGAGGTGGCGCTGTCTTTGGGCCACAGGGTGGGGGTCATGCTGGACCAAAAGCTGGTTCAGGTGGGGCCGCCGGACCAGGTCAGGGCGGCGCCGGCGTCAGAAACCGTGGCGGCGCTGATGGAGAGCTATAGCAGCGGCCATTAAGGTTGATTAGACGTAGGGCGGGGGCTTGTCCCCCGCCTGGCCCGGACGCGGGGGACGAGCCCCCGCGCTACATGTGTAGAGGTTGATCAACCTAAAAAGAGAACGCTCTAGAAGATCATTCCACCACCTGGCCCATGGGCGACACGTCGTAGCCTCCCATGGCGGCCACGGTGTCGCGGAAAGCGTCCGAGGCCAGGGTCTGGCGCACCACCACCACCCGGGGGTCGTCCCAGAAGCGTACGGGGATGCAGAGGTCGTAGCGCTCCGTGGCCACCGGGACGAAGTCCAGGCCCAGGGCCCGGGCCGCGGCCAGGATGCCCAGGCCCACATCGGCTGTCCCGGAGAGTACCTGCACCGCCACGGCCATGTGGGTGTACTCCTCCTGGTCGTAGCCGGCGATGGCGTCCGGGTCCAGGCCCTGGTCGGACAGGTGGTAGTCCAGCAGCACCCGGGTGCCCGAGCCGCCCTGGCGGTTGACCAGGCGCACGTCGTCGCGCAGCAGGTCGGCCAGCCCCTCGATGCCCAGGGGGTTGCCCGGCCGCACCATGAGCCCCTGCTCGCGGTAGGCCAGGGTCAGCAGCCGCGCGGGGGTGCCGGCCAGGTGGCGCCTGAGGTAGCTGACGTTGTACTCGCCGGTCTCCGGGTCAAGCAGGTGGGTGCCGCCCATGTGGCAGCGGCCAGCGCGGATGGCCATCAGCCCGGCCAGGGAGCCGAGGTGCGAGGCCGACACGTGCAGCCGGGGCGACCGCCGGCGGGCCTGGTCGGCCAGGTGATCCAGGGTCACGTCGTGGCTGCCGGCCACGATGAGGGTGTGGTCCACGGCCCCGGCCTGGCCCAGCACCTCGGCCTCGGCGGCGGCCCCCTCGTCCAGGCCATCGCTGGTGGCCGGGATGCGCAGCAGCCCGTCGGCCCGGGTCAGCGAGGTGATGGAGCCGGCGCCGCGCTTGAGCGGCGTGGCCACCACCTGGTCGCCCACCCGGCCGAGGTGCACGCGGAGGAACTCCTCCTGGCCCAGCTTCGACGCCAGGCGCCGCGCCGCCACGGCCTCCACGGTCTCGCGCCGGGCCGGCACCTGCCCCTGCATGCGGGCCAGCGCCGGGGCGATGAACTGGTCGAAGCAGACCCAGGCCGACACGGGGTAGCCGGGGGTGCCCACCAGGGGCACGCCGTTGGCCCGCCCCAGCAGGGTCGGCTTGCCCGGCATCGCCATGACCCCGTGGACCAGGATCTCGCCCAGGGCCTGCACCACGTGTGAGGTGTAGTCTTTTGATCCCGCCGACACGCCGGCGTTGACCAGCACCATGTGGGCCCCGCCAGAGAGCGCTCCGGCCACCGCCGCCTGGATCTGCTCCAGCTCGTCGGGCGCACGCGGCAGCACCTCGGGCTCGCCGCCGGCCTCGCGCACCAGCCCGGCGAGGAACACCGAGTTGGTCTCGATGATGGCGCCGGGCTCGGGGGCGCCGTCGCGCAGGTCGCGCCAGTCCACCAGCTCGCTGCCGGTGGGCAGGATGGCGACCCGCGGCCTGGTCAGCAGCTCCACCTCGAAGACCCCGGCCGTCAGCAGCGCGGCCACGTCGGCGGCGCCCAGACGGTGGTGGTGCGGCAGCAGCATCTCCCGGGCCACCACGTCCTCGCCCACCCGGCGCACGTGCTGCCAGGGGAAGACCGCGGCGTGGATCTCCGCCACGCCCGGCTCGGGCTGAGCCACCTGCTCGATCATGATCACGGCGTCGGTGCCCCGGGGCAGCACCTGGCCGGTGTTCACCGGGGCGGCCGCGGCGCCGATCTCCAGCCGCAGAGGGTGCTCCTCGCTGGCGCCGAAGGTGTCGGCGGCGCTGACGGCGAAGCCGTCCATGGCCGCGCCGTGGTAGCCCGGCGCCGAGTACTCCGAAAAGACCGGGGCGGCCGTGACGCGGCCCAGGGCTCCGGCGGTCTCCGCCGTCTCGCGGCCCACCAGCTCGGTCCAGTGGAACCCGTCGAAAAAGATCTGCCGCGCCTCGTCCAGGGGCTTCATCTTCAGATAGACGTTCCGCTTCATCGGCTCCTCGCTCGCAAGGGGGTCAGGGGAAGAGCAGCACCGTCACCTCGGCGCCCTCGTCCAGGCCCTCGTGCCCCAGGGGCACGCGCACCAGGCCGTTGGCCCGGGTGAGGGTGTGCAGCAGGCCGGACTTGCCGAACAGGGGCTCGGCCCGCCGGCAGCCGGTGTCGTCGACGTGGGTCCGCACGCGCACGTAGGACTCGCGCCCCGGCGCCGCGGGCAGGTTGCGGGTCAGCCGGGCGCGCGCTTCGGGGAAGCGGGCGAAGGTCTGCGCCGGGCGCCCCAGCATGCGCTCCATCATCGGCTCCACGAACAGGTAGAAGGCGATGACGCAGGAGGTGACCTGGCCGGGCAGGCCGAGGAGCTGGTGCGCCCCGGCCCGGACCCAGATGAACGGCTTGCCCGGGGCCACGCTCACGCCGTGCACCAGCAGCTCGGCGTCCTCGAAGGCGGTGAACACCTGCACGGTCAGATCGCGGGTGCCCACGGAGGAGCCACCCGAGATGAGGGTCAGGTCGTGCTCCCTTTGGGAGCGCGCCACGGCCTCGGTGAGCACGGCCTCGTCGTCGGGCAGCAGGCCGAGGGACACCGGCACGCCGCCGGCCTGGCGCACAAGCTGCCCCAGGGTGGAGGTGTTGACGTCGCGCACCTGGCCTGGCCCGGGGGCGCGGTCCACCGGCACCACCTCGTCACCGCTGGAGATGACGCCCACCCGGGGGCGTCGCAGCACCTCGGGCCGGTCCACGCCCAAGGCGGCCAGCAGGCCCACGTCCTGGGCCCGCAGCGTGGTGCCCGCGGCCAGCAGCACCTGGCCCTTGGCCGCGTCGTCGGCCCGGCCCACCACGTGGCCGCCCGGCGCCACCGAGCGGGCCACCTCGATCATGTCGGCCTCCAGCAGCCGCGTGTGCTCCACCATGACCACGGCGTCGGCGCCGTCGGGCAGCATGCCGCCGGTGCCGATGCGGGCGCACTGGCCGGGCGCCAAGGAAAAGTCCGGCGCCTGGCCCATGACCACCTCGCCGGCCAGGGCGATGTAGGCCGGCGACGACTCGCCGGCGCCGAAGGTGTCCCGGGCCCGCACCGCGTAGCCGTCCATGGTGGAGCGGTCGAAGCCGGGCAGGTCGTGGGGCGCGCGCAGGTCCGCGGCCAGGGTGCGCCCGCCGGCGGCGTCCAGGGCCACGGGCACCGACGAAAGCGGCGACAACGCCCCGGCGCGGTCCAGCACCTGCTCCAGGGTCTGCACGTTGAAGAACGGTTTCATGGACGGAACAGTACTGCAGGTGGGCTGGGGTCGCCAGGAGGGGAGTGATGAGCTCCCCTGCGCATCCGCGTGGACTTCGCCACCATCAACGGCAAGGCCCACGGCTCCAGCGCGGTCACCACCGCGCTGCAGGCCTCCACCAAACCTGACGTGTACGGCGGCCAGGCGACGCCCTGACCCCGCACGCGCCGTCGTCAGGGCGCCAGGCAGAACTTCTTGGAGGAGACCGTCTTGCAGCTGAGGCCCGTGGGGCAGGTCGCGCCCGTCTTGTCGCAGGCGAAGACGCAGATCTTGGTCCCGCTGCTCAGGGAGTGGCAGGTCGGCGTGAACTCCTTGCCCTTGGAGTCCTTCACCTTGGGGCAGGTCTTGGACTTGCAGTTCTCGGCGCAGTACCCGCTGGTGGAGGTGGACTTCTCCCGCAGGCAGATGAGCCCCTTTTTGCAGAAGTTGGTCGTGCCGGAGCTCTTGCAGATCTGGCCGAACGTCTTGGGCCCGGTGTGGACCGGTGTGCAGACCTTCTTTGACGCGGTGGTGAGCTCCTGGCACTCGGTCTTTGTGGGGCAGGCCTTGGTGGTGCAGTCCTTGCCGCACACGCCCTTGCCGCTGTTCAGCTTGAGGCATACCCGCCCCGAGGCGCAGGTGCCGGTGGTGCAGTTGACCACCGAGGGCAGACAGATGCCCTCGGCGGTGCCGAACCGGACGCAGAGCAAGCCTGACTTGCACCCCTTGGCGCCGGAGCTGCCCGGGGTGCAGATCTGATCCATGGAGAGGGTGCCGGCTGGCGCGCTGTCCTTGGGGGGCGCGCTGTCCTTGGGGGGCGCGCTGTCCGGGGCGGGCGTGGAGTCCTGGGTGCCCCCCCCGTCGGACTTGCCCGACTGATCGGCCGGAGCCGAGCCGTCCTTTTTGGACACGTCGTCGTCGGAGCAGGCCGACAAAGAAAGAGCCAACACGATGACCGAGATATAGAGGGTGCGCATGATCTCTCCTGAGCTAAAGAATCGGATGTAAATTAGTTGCGGGCAAGCATAGCACTGTGCCACTCAACGACGACTGTTGGCCAGCGCCTTCCTCCAGCTGGCTCCCGCCGAGCGTGCGTGGCCCCCCTCGTCGAACATCAGCGAGCGCGTGGCCACCTTGTCCAGGAAGAAGCGGTCGTGGCTGACCACGATCACCGAGCCGGGAAATCGTACCAGGGCGCGCTCCATCACCTGGGTGCTGGTCACGTCCAGGTGGTTGGTCGGCTCGTCGAGGATGATCACCGCGGCGCCCGACAGCAGACACCTGGCCAGCGCCACCCGGGCTCGCTGTCCGCCGGAGAGGGTGCCGATCCGCTGCTTGAGGTCCATCCCCGAAAACTGCATCAGGCTCAGGAACCGGTTGACCATCTTCTTCGGAGCTGCGGTGGCCATGCGGAAGGAGTTCACCGCGTGGGACACGGTGTCATCGAGATCGAGCTCATCCAAGATGGCGTTGTAGTAGGCGAACTCCACGTTTCCGCGAGCGCCCCACACGATGCCGCCCGAGTCCGGCTCCTCCTGTCCGGCCACCACGCGCAGCAGCGTGGTCTTGCCGCAGCCGTTGGGGCCGATGACCGCCAGGCGCTGTCGGTGCAGCAGCTCGAAGGACACCTCCCGCAGCACCGGCTGCTCGTCGTAGGTCTTGTTGATCCCGTCCACCGTGCACAGCACCGTCGGCACGGTCAGGTCCTGGTAGAGCCCGGTGATGATCTTGTCCACCGGACGCGGCACCTTGCGCTTCTTGATGTTGGCCAGTCGGCGTTTGTGCCGGCCGCTGGCCTTGTTGCGCCTGTCGATGGCCATTGCCTCGTAGGCCAGCAAGGCCTCCTCGTGCTCGAACTGACGCTCCAGGGTCTTGAAGCGCCGGTACTTTTCGCCCACGTACTCGGTGAAGCCGCCCTCGTATTCCTGCAGTCGGTGGTTCTCCAGCTCCACGATCTTGTTGACCACCTGATCGAGAAAGTGCCGATCGTGAGACACGACGATGAGCGCCCCGGGGAGCTTGTTGAACCACTCCTCCAGCCAGATCAGCCCCGCGATGTCGAGGAAGTTGGTCGGCTCGTCCATCAGCAGGACGCTCGGTCCCTCCAGCAATATCTTGGCCAGCGCGGCGCGGTTGCGCCAGCCGCCGGACAGCTGGTCGATGGGGCGCTCGCGGTGCTCGTCGCTGAAACCGAGCTTGCTAAACACGGTCTCGCGCCGCAGGTCACAGCTCCAGCCGTCCAGCCGCTCCATCTCCTCGAAGAGCGACGCCTGTTCATAGAGCAGCCGCTGGAGCTCCTCGTCGCCGGGCCCGGCCTCGAGGGCGACCTCGACGTCGTGGAGCTTGTCCTCGATGGCGTGGATCGGCGCGAAGAGCTCGTCCAGGACCTCCAGCACGCTCGACTCGCCGCGCAGCTCGGAGAACTGCGAAAAGTAGCCGATCTCGAGCCCGCGATCGATGGCCACGGTCCCTGCGCTCGGCTCCTCCCGCCCGAGGATCAACTTGAGCAGGGTGGTCTTGCCGGAGCCGTTCTTGCCGATCAAACCGACCCGGTCCCCCCGGCTCAGGCGGAAGAACACGTCACGCAGGATCACGTGATCGTCGAATCGCATGGTCAGGTTTTGCAGTCTGATGAGGCTCATGGGTGGAGGGATCCGGGCGTGGCTACTTGCTCTTGTCTTTTGGCGCCTTCTTGACCGGCACCACCTGCACCTTGCGGTCCTTGATCATCTGCTCCACCGGCAGCACGTCGGTGAGCTTGACCTTGGCGCCGAGGTTCTTCTTTTTGATCGTGTCGGCCACGGGCATCACGGCGAGGAAGTGGTCCGCCGACAGGCGCAGCGTCAGCTCCAGCTCGCTGCGGTCGTCGGACACGCCCCAGCTCAGCGACGGCGCGGTGGTCCCCTTGACGCCCTCGAGGCTGTCGACGACGGCCTGCACGTCGGGGTTGCCGCTGCCGTCGAACCAGCGGATGAAGTCCAGCAGCGAGATGTAGAGCTGGCCCAGGCGGTTCTTCCCTTGCCGGGCCACCTTGAAGTCGGCCTTGCCCGCCAGCGGCGAGCCCGCGGGCTTGCCCTCCACCAGGCGCTTGAGCTGCTCGGCGGTCTCGGCCCCGACCACCACCATCATCTGCTTGCCCGAGAAGGCCCAGCCGGCGGAGAAGGGGTTGCCCACCAGCTTCTTGAGCATCGCCGCCTCCTTCTCCTTGCCCTTCTGTACCGGGTAGGTGAAGGAGAAGATCACGCCCCGGGCGCTCTTGTGCGAAAACGGCCGGTGGGTGGTGACGTAGCCGGTGGGCATCTTCTCCTTGCGCCTGGTCATCTCGGCCTTGATCAAGGCGCCGATCTGGCCCACCAGCTGATCCGCGGCCTTGCCCGCGGCGCCGGCGTCGGTGACCGCGGTGACGGCGGAGAGGGTCAGGCCGGTGCCCGACGGGGCCCGGTGCAGGGCCAGGGTGAAGTCGCCGGTGAAGGCGCCGGTGATGGTGTCCACGTGCTTTTGGGCCGCCAGGCGGTCCTTGGCCGGCATCTCGGCGAGGAAGCCCTCCAGCAGGGGCTTGAGCACCCCCTCCCCCTCCTTTTGGGCCTCGGGGTTGCCGCGGTCCGACCAGACGAGCCAGGCCGAGGCCGGCAGGGCCGCGGTGGCCAGGGCCGCCCCCGGGCGCTGGCGCTTGATCACCTTCTGCAGCGTCCCGCCGTTTGCGGCCTTGCCCCGCAGGGTGACCGTGACGTTTTCCTTGGTCACGTCCAGGCCGATCAGCACCCGGCTGGTGGCCTTGAGCAGGGCCAGGTACCGGCGCAGGGCCTGGTCCGTGGCGTTGACCGGCAGCTGGGCCGCGCCCCCGCCGCCCTGCACGTTCTGGCGCAGCTGCCCCACGGCGGCCTTGACGTTGCGGTCCAGCTCGGCGCCGCGGGACTTCATCAGCTGGGTCATCATCACGTGGGCCTCCACGTCGTGGGCCGGCTTCTTCGCCAGCAGGTTGCCCCGGATGAAGGCCTCGGTGAGCTTGAGGGATTTTTGGTCCGAGGCGACGAAGACGTGCTTGCCGGAGACCAGCAGGCGCACCGGCTGCAGCCCCAGCTGATCGGGCCGCGCCTTGTACAGCGTCAGCTTGCCCTCGGTACCCGCCTTCTTCATGCGCTTGGTCAGCGCCTTTTCGAAGGCCGCCTTGGACGTCACGGGGAAGACCACCACGTTGCCATCCCGGGTGCCTGCCAGCTGGTCGTCCAGCTTCACCAGCCAGAGGGTGCCGGTCATCTCCACGGCGCCCATGACCTCCCGGGGGATGCGGATGTTGTCCGCCAGCTGGTCCAGCACCATGCGGCGGGTGTGCATCACCGGCAGGAACTTGCGCACCAGCACCAGGGCGTCGTCGATGGTGCGGCCCGGGGCCCGCTGCCCGACGTAGACCATCACCTCCCTTGGCACCTCCACCTTGGGCCAGCCCTTTTGGGCCGCCGCCTCGGTCTTGGCGGCCGGCTGCTTCTTCTTGCACCCGCCGGCCAAGGCCGCCAGAAATGTGAGCGCCAGGCAGGCGCACCGTGCTGCTCTCATGGGTCTCCTCCTGGGGGAGCGGGCATTGTAGCCGGAATTGCAGAGCTATACGCTATGGGCTAATAGCTAACCGCTAGCTCTGCTAAAGTCCAGCGCCATGCCTCCCGCCGAAGACGCCATCGCCGCGGTGCTCGGGCCCGGCGGGCTGCTCGCCGAGCAGCTGTCGGCCTACGAGGTGCGCCCAATGCAGCTGACCATGGCCCGGGCCGTGGAGCGCTCCATGGCCCAGGAGTCGCGGCTGGTGGTGGAGGCAGGCACCGGCACGGGCAAGACCCTGGCCTACCTGGCGCCCGCGGTGCTCTCGGGGCTCAAGGTGGTGGTCTCCACCGGCACCAAGACCCTCCAGGAGCAGATCTTCCGCAAGGACCTGCCCCTGCTGCTCCAGCAGCTGGACGCCGACCTGCCCATCGCCTGCATGAAGGGCCTGTCCAACTACCTCTGCCTGCGCCGGCTGGACGAGTACCGCCGCAGCGGCGCCATGCTGATCCCGGACCCGGAGCTGGCGGCCATCAGCCGCTGGGCCGAGGAGACCGAGACCGGCGACCGCTCCGAGCTGAGCTACCTGCCCGACGACGGGGAGCTGTGGCGGGAGGTCAGCCCCACCTCGGACACCCGCCTCGGCCCGCGCTGCCCCCACTACGAGGACTGCTTCGTCACGCGCATGCGACGCAAGGGCCAGCGGGCGCGGGTGGTGGTGGTCAACCATCACCTGCTCTTCGCCGACCTGGTGCTGCGGGCCGCCCACCCCGACGCGGCGGTGCTGCCGGCCTACGAGGCCTTGGTGCTGGACGAGGCACACCAGCTGGAGGACATCGCCACGTCGTTTTTCGGCCACTCGGTCTCCAGCGCCATGGTCTCGCGCCTGGCCCATGACGTGCGCCGCGCCGCGGTGCTCGACGGCGACGGCGCGGCCGAGCGACTGGCCGACCGCGTGGAGCAGAGCGCCCGGGAGCTGTTCTTTCTGCTCTCGCGCAGCCTGGCGCGGCTGGGCCCGCCGCCGCGGCGCGGAGCCAGCGGCGGGGCACGCATTCGGCTGCGGCAGCCCCCGCTGGTGGACGAGATGGAGCAGCCCTACTTCACGCTGGACGCCGCCCTCGAGGCCCTGCACGGGCACCACGAGGGGGCCGGCTCCGAGCGCGAGGACCTGACGAACCTCGCCCGGCGGGCCCAGCGCCTGCGCGACGGGCTGGCGCTGTTCGACCAGCGGCCGGGCAAGGGGTTCATCCTCTGGGCCGAGCAGCAGAGCCGGGGCTCGTTCCGCCTGCACGCCTCGCCGGTGGAGGTCGGGCCGCTGCTGCAGCAGACCCTGCTGGCCGAGGCCCACACCTCCATGGTCTTCACCTCGGCCACCCTGGCCACCAGCTCGCGGGGCAAGGGGCAGCCCGAGCAGGCGGCGGACCTGGGCTACTTTCGGCAGCGATTGGGCCTCGACGACGACGAGGTGGAGGAGCTGGTGCTGCCCTCGCCCTTCGACTTCGACACCCAGGCCTTGCTCTACCTGGCCCGGGATCTGCCGCGGCCCAACCACCCCGACTTCGTGGAGCGCATCTGCCGCCGCATCGAGGAGCTGCTCCACGTCAGCGGCGGCCGGGCGCTGGTGCTGTTTACCTCCTACCGCAACCTGCGCGGCGCCCGGGAGCTGCTGGATGGGCGGCTGCCCTGGCCCTTGCTCTGCCAGGGTGATCGCCCGCGCTCGGCCCTTTTGGAGCGCTTCCGCCAGGAGACCTCGAGCGTGCTGCTGGCCACAGCCAGCTTCTGGGAGGGGGTGGACGTGGTGGGCGAGTCGCTGTCGCTGGTGATCATGGACAAGCTGCCCTTTGCCGTGCCAGACGATCCCCTCACGGCGGCGCGCATGGAGCTTCTGCGGGAGGCGGGCAAGGACCCCTTCGACACCTTCCAGCTGCCCCAGGCGGCCCTGGCGCTCAAGCAGGGCTTCGGCCGCCTGATCCGGCACCGCAGCGATCGCGGCGTGGTGGCCATGCTGGACTGCCGGCTGGTGCAGAGCCGCTACGGCAAGGTGCTGCTCGACAGCCTGCCCCCCTGCCCGCGCACCTCCGACCTGAACCGGGTGGCGGCCTTCTTCAAGGCGGCCGCGAGTCAGCCGTAAATAAACAACCGTAAAAAGCTTAACGCATGGCGCGGATGCCCCACCGTCGTTTTTTGGGGCAATCCACGGCTATCTCCACATTACAGGAACTTAACTGGCAATGCCTACTTGGCACAGGCCCTGCATTTATCATCGGGCATAAGGAGAATCGAGACTCTACTCCAACTTCAAACCTCGTGGGTCCCGTTGCCCAGTAACAGCTGCTGCCTTCACGGGTTGGGCCACGAGGTGACCGGGGAAGAGTCATAACCGAGGGATTGTTTAGGGACGATCCCCCAAGCTAAAAGGCCCGGGCCACGTCATGTGGACCGGGCCTTTTTTTTGGATCCGCTGTCCTTCGAGGACAGAGACCAGTGCGGACAGGGGGGATCCATCGCGGGGATCCGACAGATCCGGCGTTATCTCCAGCAGGGGCAGCACCACGAAGGCCCGGTGGGGCAGCTGCGGGTGGGGCAGCTCCAGGTCGGGCCACCGCCGCACCACCCCCTGCACCAGCAGCAGGTCCACGTCCAGGGTGCGGGGGCCCTTGGGCACCTCCTGCTGCCGGTGCCGGCCCAGGCGCCGCTCCACCGCCAGGCAGTGGCGCAGCAGCTCCAGCGGCTCCAGGCGGGTCTCCACCTGCAGCACCATGTTGAGGAAGGCTGGCTGGTCCTGCACCGGCCCCACGGGTGCGCTCTCATACAGCGACGACGCAGCCAGCGGCTCCACGGCGGGCCCGCAGAGCAGGTCCAGGCCGCCGCGGAGGTTGGCCTCCCGCTGTCCGAGGTTGGAGCCGAGGCCGAGGTAGGCGATCATGTTGAAGCTCTCCTCATCAGCCATGCGCCTCATCTTGTTGATATGCCTTGCGGCCTGACAAGGTAGTGCCCGTCTACTGGCCGCGGGCCAGCACCATGATCAGCGGGGTCTTGAGCACCACGCCCGCGTCGGTGCGCAGGAACTGCCAGAAACTCTCCATGTAGGCCGAGTAGACGAAGTCGAAGAGCATCTTGGTCCGCATGTCGTCGGCGGTGGAGTCCTCGGTCTCGGCCAGGTCGAAGGGGTTGAGCAGGGTCGCCTTGAGCTTGCCCAGCTCGCTGTCCTTGTCCATGCGCCCGGAGTACCCCAGGGAGATCTGGGCCAGGCCGGTGAGGCCCGGCTTGATCAGGCGCATGCGCTCCTCGAAGAAGGGGATGGCCAGGGAGAGGTTGCGGATCAGCTCGGGCCGCTCGGGCCGCGGGCCGACCAGGCTCATCTCGCCCTTGATGATGTTGAAGAACTGGGGCAGCTCGTCCAGGCGCGTGCGGCGCAAAAAACCGCCGATGGGCGTGACGCGCGAATCCCCCTTCTCGGCCAGGGTCACGCCGGTGGCGCTCTCTGCGTCCTGGACCATGGTGCGGAACTTGTACAGCCAGAACTCCTCGAAGTGCACGCCGTGATCCCCGGTGATCATGCCCGCCCGGCGCTGCTTGTAGAAGGCCGAGCCCCGGGAGGTGGCCTTGACGGCCATGGCGATCCCCACCATCAACGGCGCCGAGAGCACGATGCCGGCGGACGCGGCGGCCACGTCCAGCAGCCGCTTGATGATGCGCACAGAGGGGGTCACGGTGCTCCCATTATGAGCCCTGCTTCGGACCGGTCAAGTTCATGCATGGCCATGGTTGACAACTTTACCGGCTCTGCGGCCCGTGGTATCTTTCAGCACTGGTTTTGTGGGGTGTAGAGACGTGATGGGTGATCAGCTGTCGATTAATGTTCCGTGTGACCTGAGGTATCGTGACGCCGTGGGAGTTCTGATACAGCATGTTTGCGATCGGCTCGAGCTGGAAGGTGCAGCTCCGGATCTCGGCATGCAGGTGGTGTCGGCCTACAACGAGGCCTTCAACAACCTGGCTCAGTACGCCTACCACGGGCACGAACAGGACGGAGACGTCGAGCTGCTGATGGAGGTGACGCAGACACACCTGGCCCTGGTGCTTCGGGATCGGGGCGAGAGCTTCGACCTGGACGCCGTGTACCCTCCTGACCTGGGCCAGCTGCCCGAGTCGGGGTTCGGGATCTTCATCATGCGGTCCTGGATGAACGAGGTCCGGTACGAGCCGAAGATCGACGGTGAGACAAACATCCTCAGGATGATCAAGTATTTACACGCACAGCCACACCCGGCCTGCTCTGATCCTGCGCAAGGAACCTTCGACAATGCTTGAGTACAATAAAGACACCCGGGGCGACGTGGTGCTCCTCTGCCTCAAGGGGAACCTCGACGCCCTCACAGCCACAGAGCTGCGGCCCACCATCGACGAGCTGGTGGCCAACCACCAGATCAAGGTCATCTTAGACCTCAAGGACCTGACCCTCATCGACAGCTCCGGGGTGGGCGCCATCGTCTCGCTGTTCAAGCGGGTGCGCATGCTGGGCGGCGACGTCAAGATCGCCCGCCTGGCCAACCAGCCCAAGGAGATCTTCCGTCTCCTGCGCCTGGACCGAGCCTTCGACCTCTTCGACACCATCGAGGAAGCCCAGGGCAAGTTCAAGAAATAACACTTCTTCTTAAAAGCTGATAAGCTGTAGGGCATGCCCAAGTTAGTCATCGTTTCTGGGCCGATGCAGGGGCGGGAGTGCGACCTGGAGGAGGTCTGCATCCTGGGCCGAGGATCCAACTGCCACATCTATCTCGGCGATCTCATCGTCTCCAGACAGCACGCCCGGGTGACCCGCACCAGCGGCGGCTACAAGCTGGAGGACCTCGACAGCGGCAACGGGACCTTCGTCAACGATCACCGCGTCATCGAGCACATCCTCGCCGAAGACGACGAGATCCGAGTCGGCGAATCGGTGCTGCGCTTCGTCGAGGAGAGCGATCCCCCCCTGGTGGAGGTGGCCACCATCATCGCCAGCGGCCCGGATGAGCTGATCCACGCCGTGGCCGAGGCCCGCCCGCTGACGCCTCCCCGCGGCAAGCGCACCAAGGAGCAGCTGCGCTCGGACCTGACCAAGGCCCACCACATGCTGGAGACCGTCTACTCGGTGGCCGAGGCCACCAGCTCGGTGCTCGAGCCGACTCAGCTGTTCAACAAGGTGCTCGACTACCTCTTCGACGTGTTCCCCGACGCCGAGCGCGGCTTCGTCATGCTGCGCGACGACAACAACCAGCTGGTGCCGGCGGCCGTGCGTCGCCGCAAGGGCGAGGGGGCGTCCGCCGGCGGCCTGGTGCTGACCCAGGGAGTGGTGGCTCAGGTGCTGGCCGAGGGCAAGGCCGTGCTGCGCGAGGACACCAAGGGCGCGGCCGGCGAGGGCTCCTCCATGTGCGCGCCGCTGTCGCTGCAAAAAAAGGTCATCGGCATACTGCACATCGAGGGGCGGGAGCGAGGCTACCCCTTCAACCGGGAGGACCTCGACCTGCTCACCGGCATCTCGATGCAGACCTCGGTGGCGTACCACAACGCCTCCATGCACCAGAAGCTCATGCGCCAGCAGCTGCTGGAGCACGACCTGCGCTTCGCCCGGCAGGTGCAGCAGAGCTTTTTGCCCTCGGAGCCGCCCGCGGTGTCCGGCTACCTCTTCTCCCGGCGCTACAACCCGGTCTACCACGTGGGCGGCGACTTCTACGACTTCATCCCCCTGCCGGAGGAGCGCATCGGCGTGCTCATCGGCGACGTGTCCGGCAAGGGGGTCAGCGCGGCCCTGCTCATGGCGCGCTTGACCTCGGACATGCGCTACTACGCCATCTCCGAGCGCAGCCCCTCCAGGGTGCTGGCCCAGACCAACGACTTTCTGAGCAACAGCGCCCAGGACAACATGTTCGCCACGGTGCTCTACATGGTGCTGGATCCCCGGCAGCAGACCATGACGCTGTGCAACGCGGGCCACATCCCGCCGCTTTTACATCGGGCCTCGGGGAAGTCGGTCGTGGCCCTGGAAGACGCCACCAACCTGGCCCTCGGCGTGCTGCCCGACCCCACCTTCGACGAGGTGACCGTCGAGCTCAAGGGCGGCGACAGCGTGCTGCTCTCCACCGACGGCGTGGTGGAGGCCAAGAGCTCCCGGGGCGAGGAGTACGGCTTCAAGCGCCTGGGCCGCGCCCTGGCCGACGCCCCGCCCGAGACCATGCTCGACGCCGTGCTCAAGGACCTGGAGCGCTTCACCAAGTCCACGCCGCAGTACGACGACATCACCATGGTGGGGTTCACGCGGTCCGAGTAGATTCACCGCAAGTGTTGCGCTACTCTGGTGCGCCATGAGCGACGTGAAACGATACATCCGCTACACTCACCGCGGCGAGCCCGGATACGGCATACTCCACGCCGGCGGCGAGCTGGAGCGGCTGGAGGGGCCGCGGGTGGACCACCTGGATCAGGTGTACCTGCAGGCCCCGGTGCAGCCGACCAAGGTCATCGGTATCGGGCTAAACTACAGGGCCCACGCCAGGGAGATGGACAAGGCGCTGCCCGCCGAGCCGCTGATGTTCCTCATGCCGTCCACGGCGGTCATCGGGCCGGGGGACCCCATCATCCGACCGGCCGGCTTCGACCGGGTGGACTACGAGGGGGAGCTGGCCGTGGTCTTCGGGCAGCGGGCGCGCAAGGTGCCGGCCTCTGCCGCGGCCGAGGTCATCGCCGGCTACTGCTGCTGCGTCGACGTCACCGTGCGCGACCTGCAGAAACGAGACGTGCAGTACACCCGGGCCAAGGGCTTCGACACCTTCGCCCCCCTGGGCCCCTGCCTGGCCACGGGCCTCGACCCGTCGGACCTGCGGCTCACCACCCGGCTCAACGGCGAGCTGCGCCAGGACACCCGCACCTCGGACATGATCTTCGACGTGCCGACCCTGGTGCAGGCGGTGACCCGGGTGATGACCATGCTGCCCGGTGACGTGATCACCACCGGCACCCCGTCGGGTGTGGGCCAGCTGCGCGCCGGCGACGTGCTGGAGGTGGAGCTCGAGGGTGTGGGCGTGCTGAGGAACCCCGTACTGGAAGTCTAGTTGAGAGTTGAGAGTTGAGAGTTGAGAGTTGAGAGTTGAGAGTGCACGCAGCTTGCGCGCTGCGATGTAACCATTAACTCGAGGAGCCACAAAAGGAGCCCCCATGAAGATTCAGGCTGCTGACCGCGTCCGGGCGTTGCCCCCCTATCTGTTCGCCAAGATCGACGCCATGAAGGCCGAGGCCGTCGCCCGGGGCATGGACCTGATCAGCTTCGGCATCGGCGACCCCGACCTGCCCACGCCGCCCCATATCATCCAGTCGTTGAAGGAGGCCGTGGAGAACACCGAGTACCACCAGTACCCGTCCTACGCCGGCATGCTCAAGTGCCGGGCCGCCTGCACCGACTTCTACCAGGAGCGCTTCGGCGTGACCCTGGATCCTCAGGCCGAGGCGGTGACCCTCATCGGCTCCAAGGAGGGCATCGCCCACCTGCCCCTGGCGGTGATCAACCCCGGCGACCTGGTGCTGGTGCCGGACCCGGCCTACCCGGTGTACGACACCGCCACGCACTTCGTCGGCGGCGAGGTTTACCGCTACGGGCTGCTGGCCGACGACAACTTCCTGCCGGATCTTTCCGCCATCCCCGACGAGGTGGCGGATCGGGCCAAGATGCTGGTGGTCAACTACCCCAACAACCCCACCGGCGGCAGCGCCACCCTGGACGACTACGTGCGGATGTACGAGTACGCCGTGCGCCACGAGCTCATCGTGCTATCTGACCTGGCCTACTCCGAGATGTACTTCGAGGAGCCGGCGCCGCCCAGCTTCCTGCAGGTGCCCGGGGCGATGGACCGCACCATCGAGTTCTACAGCCTCTCCAAGACCTACAACATGACCGGCTGGCGGGTGGCCTACGCCCTGGGCAACCGCGACCTGGTGGCGGCCCTCGGCAAGATCAAGACCAACGTCGACTCGGGGGTCTTCGGCGCCGTGCAGGAGGCCGCCATCACCGCCCTGCGCGGCGACCAGCAGTGCGTGGCCGACATGCGCGACGTCTACCGCAAACGCAGGGACCTGCTGGTGCCGGCGCTGGAAGGCCTCGGCCTCGCGGTCACGCCCCCGCGGGCCACCTTCTATATCTTCGCCAGGCTGCCCGAGGGCGTCTCCTCCATGGACTACGCCGGCCGCCTGCTCAACGAGACCGGCGTGGTGGTCACCCCGGGCGTGGGCTTCGGTGAGCGAGGCGAGGGCTTCATCCGCTTCGCCCTGTCGGTCTCCGCCGAGCGGATCCGCGAGGCGGTGACCCGGCTCCAGACGTTCAAGTACTAGGCGCATGAAGTGCCCCAGATGCCATGATCGGCTGGAGCTGGAGATTCTGGGCCGCCCCACGGGCGAGAGCCTGGGCCCCTACCGCAGCCTGATCAGCCTCACCCCCGAAAACCAGCCGGTGAGGCTGGACACCTGCGAGCGCTGCGGCGGCACCTGGTTCGACGCGGGCGAGACCCTGGCCGTGGCCCGCCTGCAGGGACGCGCGGACGACTGGGCCGACGGGTTCGCCGTCCTGGAGATGGAGGACTACCTGCGCCTGGACTGCCCGCGCTGCGCGGTGGCCATGACCAAGGTGCGCAGCCTGTCGAACCGCAAGATCTACTACGACGTCTGCGCCGGCTGCCGCGGCATGTGGTTCGACACTCACGAGGTGCGCCTGCTGCTGGCGGCAGCCGAGGACATGAGCCGGCTCGACCGATGACCGCGTCTGCTCGAGGAGCGATCCATGGCCCGTGAACCGACCCCCACCTGGTGCTTCGTGCTGGTGGTGGCCCGTTTGGGCCACCGCTTCCTGCTGGTGAGCGAGCAAAAGCACGGCCAGCTGTGGTACCTGCCCATGGAGACAGGATGAGTCGCTTCTGGACGTGCGGGCGCATGGGTGAAGCTGTAGCCGTGCTGGTTGGCTAATCAAGGAGTGAAGCTGGCGGTCGCTTCTGTTTGTGCGCGGGTCCGGGCGCGCTTGGGCCATCTTCTGGATGTGCATTGGTCCGGGCGGGCCACGCGGCCGTGCTGACTGGTCAAGGAAGTCTCAGGGTGGTCAATATCAAGCCCCCTGGAAATGGAAGCCCCCGAGAATGTCCGCTTTGAGGCTGGAGGGTGGTCATCATCATGCCCCCTGAAAATCAGGCCCCCCGAGAGTGTCCGTTTTGAGGGCGGTCAATATCAAGCCCCCTGACCGTCAGGCCGCCTGAAAGTGCCCGCTTCGAGGTTAGAGGGCGGTCAACATTTGGCCCCCTGAAAATCAGGCACTCCGGTTTTGTCCGTAATGCCAGCGATACGCCACCTGGCACAGCTGTGTGGCCCCATGCCAGCGCAGACGCGTTTCGAAGCCGGCCTGTTCTCGCCCGATCCGTTGCTCGTCCAGAAGCGACTGCCAGGCTTCCCCCTTAACAAGCACCACGGCGCGGCCATGGCTTCACCCCATCGCCCGTCGGTCCCGGGCGAACGAGTCCTCCCCATCGGCTGATAGCTGAAAGCTACTTGCTGCATTTCTGGGGATAGCTGCTGACGTTGCAGCAGGTGGTGCAGCGCTGCGACGAGAACTTGCCTCCCGAGGTGAGACACCAGGCGTACTTGCCGTCGGGCATTTTCTGGCAGTGGGTACAGGAGATGCAGTACCAGGTGCCGAAGTTTTTGGCCCGGCTGTTGGATGACTTGCCGCAGTAGGGCGTGCCGCAGGGCGGGGCGGAGCCCGAGAACGTGGCCAGGCCGCCCTTGTGGCAGCTGTTGGCCTTGCCCACCGGGATCTCGCAGCCGTTGCTGTATTTCTTGTCGCAGTCCTCGTAGGGGGAGTTGCAGCGCGCCAGGCACTTGCCGCCGCTGCACGACGGCGAGCCGTTGGCCACCTTGCCGCACTTTTTGCCGCAGCCGCCGCAGTTGTTGACCGTGCTCAGGCTGGTCTCGCAGCCGTCGCTCCACTTGCTGTTGCAGTTGCCCCAGCCGCTGTTGCACTTGAACCCCTGGCAGACGCCCTGCACGCAGGTGCCGCCGCTGGTGTTGGCCCGCTTGCAGTCCACCTTGGTCCCCGAGCACTTGCCCGCGCTGTCGCAGGTGCCGCTCTTGTAGCAGGAGTCGCCGGTGGCGCAGGAGGTGCCCACCGGGTTGAGCACGTAGGCGCAGGTGCCGTTTTTGCACTGGCCGGGCTTCTTGTGGCAGGGCCCCGGCGGGTTGTCGCACTTGATGCCGAGGCAGGGGTTGCCCACGCACTGGCCGCCCTTGCACCCCTGGGAGCACTTGGTCGTGTTGGCGGTGTAGACGCACTTACCACCCTCGCACTGGCCGGAGCTGTCGTAGGTCTTGAGCGTGCTGCCGTCGCTGCAGGCCTTCTGGGGTGGCGTCTTGCACTCCAGGGGCGTGCCCACGCACTGGCCGGCCACGCAGAGGTCGCCGGTGGTGCAGGCGTTCTTGTCGTCGCAGGGCGCCTTCTTGCGCATCCAGACGTAGGCGCCGAGCTCGTTGACGCCGCAGATCCACCCCACGCCCTCGCAGACCCGCTCCAGGCACACGCTGTCCTGGTCACAGACCACGGTGTTGTCGTTTTCGCACCCCGGCACGGTGGGGCAGTCCTGGCCCGCGCACGGACCGACCTGACCCTCGCAGCCCAGGAGGAGGAAGATGGTCAGCGACAGGAGGGAATGTAGGAGCCTCGACACGCTCCTAGTGTATCAGCAGTTACCGTGAACCTGTAGTTACGCTCGACCTCTTACCGAGGGCAGAGGCGCCGCGATGACAAGGAGCTACGAGGAGTCGTACTGGAAGTACGTCGACGAGGAGCGACGCAGTCAGCGTGGATGGATCGGCCCTCGGTTATTGGCACAGGCCTGGCTTGTAGCATTTGGTCCCGGGCGGGCAGTTGGTGTCCTTGGTGCAGCCGCAGTGGCTCTTGGTGCAGACGTAGCCGTTGGGGTTGCCCTTGCAATCCGTGGAGGCCGAGCAGTAGCAGGTGTTGGACTTGCACTTGGGGCCGTAGGCGTACTTGAACTTGGTGCAGTCCGAGGCCACCAGGCACTGCACGCAGCGGTTGAGCTTCTTGTTGGAGTTGGTCTTGCACGTGGTCTTCTGGCCCGAGGTGACGCAGTCGGAGTTGGTCAGGCAGTAGTCCACCGGCGCCTGGGTGGTCTTGATCTTGGCCGCCGAGGAGGTGGAGTACTTCATGTCGCTTTCGTCGGTGTCGGCGTAGACGTAGTCGCCGAAGGTGCCGAAGCCGTCCTTGTCGTGGGAGAAGCGGAAGGCCACGTCGTAGGTCTGGACCAGGGGCACCTTGATGGTGGACTCGTAGACGTGGTATTTGCCGTCGACCTTCTTCCAGGAGGCCTTGACCCACTTGAACCCGGGCTGGTTGCTCGGGTCCTTGCCCACCGTACCGTAGCCGATCTCCACCTTGAGCTTGGAGGAGCGCTTGGCGCCGATGTCGGTGATCCCCTTGTAGTAGACCTTGGCCTCGTAGGGGCCGGAGGCGAAGTCAGCGTAGGCCTCGCCGGTCTTGGTCGTGATCTGGCCCTTGAAGTCGGCGGTCATCTGCTTGGTCACGTGGTACTGGAAGTCGACGATGTTGGAGAACTGGCTGCCCATGTACAGCTGCACGCTCACCTTCTGGGCCTTTTTCTTGTCGTCCGGGTTGGGCGGCATGAGGAAGGAGATGGAGACGTTGGAGTTGACCACCGGGTAGGTGGACTGGGGCTTGCCGTCGAGGTAGACCGTGGCCGGCTTGGAGAAGTTTGTGCCCTTGAACACCACGGGCGTGCCCGTGCCGGCCTTGCCGCCGCTGGAGAAGCCGTTGTTCGGGATCATGGCGATGATCTTCGGCTTCTTCTTGGGGTCCATGTCCGGCTTGCCCTTGTCGGGCACCTTCTTGTCCAGCGTGGCGTCGGGCGGACCGGCGTCCTGCTTGGCGCCGTTTTCACTGTCATCGTCGCTGCAACCGGTCCCCAGCACCACTCCAAGTCCCAGGCACAGGCACAGGGCAAACACTCTCTTCGGGCTCATGTCATAACCTCGCTTAATGAATCTACTCGGTAGGGTATTGTAACAAGGGGGCCCCGGTTACGGAAGCCGCTTCATATATTCACCGCGGCCCGCCCGGGGAGGCGTCCCATTGTGCGACAATTAAACGTACCCTTTGATGACCCGGTTGCATCCTGAGAATATCTGCAGCGGTGGCCCTCGGGAAGGTCGTTGAGGAATCGCGGCGCCAGGCAAGGCTCCGCAGGCGGGTAAATATTTAGCATCGTCACCTTCGGAACTCTACCGGGGAGGGATCAACATGTCTTGCAAGGTACTCATCGTCGACGATGACCGGCTCGTCCGCAACGCGTATCGCAGGTCGCTGTCGCTGCAGGGGAACGAGATCCACTGCGCCGAAAACGGCAACGAGGCGCTGGAGGTGCTCGGGGAGCACGACGTCGACGTGGTGCTGTCCGACATCTCCATGCCCGACATGAACGGCATCGAGCTGCTGCACGAGATCCGCAAAAAGCAGCCTGACCTGCCGGTGGTGCTGGTCACCGGCCTGCCGAGCGTCTCCACGGCGCAACAGGCCGTCAACCTCGGCGCGTACAAATACCTGACCAAGCCCGTGGAGTCGGCCACGCTGAAGAAGGTCGTGATCCACGCGGCCCAATTGCACAACCTGGCCCGGATCAAGCGGGAGGCCCTCTCGGTGCTCGGCATCCAGGGGATGCTCGACGTCGAGGACAAGATGGTCCGCAAGGCCGCCCTGCTCGAGGGGGTGGAGCAGATGTGGATGTCGTTCCAGCCCGTGGTCGCGCTGACCGAGGCGGCCGTCTTCGGCTACGAGGCCCTGCTGCGGACCCGCTCCGCGGCCATCGCCAACCCGATGGAGTTCTTCGCCCTGGCCGAGGAGTTCGACCTGGTGCGGGAGCTGGGCCGCAACATTCGGCGGGCCGTGGCCGAGCAGATCTCCGAGGCCGCGCCCGAGTTGAAGCTGTTCGTCAACATCCACCCCACCGAGCTGATGGACGAGGAGCTCACCTCGCCCAAATCGCCCCTGACCAAGGTGGCCGAGCGGGTCGTGCTCGAGATCACCGACCGCGCCGCCCTGGATCAGTACGGCGACGTGCAGGATCGGATCTGGAAGGTCAAGGATCTCGGCTTCCAGGTGGCCGTGGACGACCTGGGGGTGGGCCACGCGGGGCTCGCCAGCCTGGCCTCCATGGAGCCGAGCGTGGCCAAGATCGACATGTTCCTGATCCGCGACATCGACACGGACGAGCGCAAGGCGACCCTGGTGCGCTCCCTGGTCGAGGGCTGCCAGGCCCTGGAGATGACCGTGGTGGCCGAGGGGGTGGAGACGGTGGCCGAGCGCGACGTCCTCGTGGAGCTCGGCTGCGATCTCTTCCAGGGGTACCTCTTCGGCGCGCCGCAGCGGGGCTTCTGCGCTCCCGATCCGACCTCGCTGACCTGAGCCGCCCGCGCCGTGAGCCCGGCTCCCCGGCGCCGACCGGGGCCTGCTCTCAATTCTCGACTCTCCTCTCCCGCTCCGGTACAATTTCCGCGACATGCTAAAAGGTAAAGCCCCCCTGATCATCGCAATCGTCCTCGCGCTGGTGGCTGTCTTCGTGGCCCTGCGCGCCATCAAAATGCGGGAGCTCGAGGTGACCCGGGGTTGGGAGCTAAAGAAGGTCATCGTCGCCGCGGCCGACGTCCAGCCCGGCACAACCCTGTCCACCGACTCCGTGACCTGGAGCAAGATGCCGCGCAAGTTCATCTACGAGAGCGTGCTCGTGCCGTCGGACATGGAGGTGGCCCTGGGCCGGGAGGTCATCGTGCCGATCAAGCAGGGCGAGCCCCTGCACTGGTACCAGCTCCAGGGCATCCGCTCTCTGGAGCGGCTGTCCAAGGCGGTGCGCAAGCGCGGCCGCGCGGTGAGCATCGACGTCAACGAGCGCTCCGCCGTCGGTCTCTGGGTGCGGCCCAACGACCACGTGGACGTGCTCGGCACCTTCCGCGATCCCAACAGCAACCAGATGGTGGCCGTGACCCTGCTGCAGAACGTCATCGTGCTGGCCACGGGCCAGACCACCGCGGCCACCCAGTCCACGCGCAGCGAAACCCAGTACGGCACCATCACCCTGCTGGTGCTGCCCGAGGAGGCTGAGATCCTCGTGCTGGCCCAGGAGCTGGGCTCGCTCTACCTCTCCCTGCGCAACGCCGAGGACATCAGCATCTTCGAGGAGCGCGCGCGCACCACCATCTCCACACTGCTTACCGGTGAGCGGGTCAAGAAGCTGCAGCAGCGCCGCTACCAGACGATCCAGATCATCCGAGGGATTTCATCACCCAAGATCGGGCGGTAAACCTTGCTCGGCATCATCATCCTCTGCGTCTTCGGCTCGGTCTTCTTCGTCACCCTCGTGGTGCTGTCGGTGGCCAGCCGGGGTCTGGAGGAGTACGAGGATCGCTACCTCACCCGCGGCTCCCGCGACCTGACGGAGATGTTCTACTTCGTCAACCCGCGCCAGCTGCTGATCCTGACCCTGGCCATCGCCGCGCTCTTCGGCCTGCTCGGCTACCTCGTCTTCAACTGGTTCGTCGGCATCGGCCTCGGCATCGCCGGCTTCGTCATCCCGTTCTACGGCATCAAGAAGCTGCGTGAGCGCCGCATCCGCGAGTTCGAGCGCCAGCTGGTCGACTCCCTGGTGCAGATGTCCGCCGCCTTCCGCGCCGGCCTCACCCTGGCCCAGGCCACCGAGAGCATCTCCCAGGAGATGCCGCCGCCGATCAGCCAGGAGTTCGGCCTCTTCGTCAAGGAGATCAAGCTCGGCGTGCTGCAGGAGGAGGCGCTGCAGAACATGGCCGACCGCGTGGGCTCCGACGACCTGCAGCTGGTGGTCACGGCCACCAACATCTCCAAGCAGCTCGGCGGCAACATGGCCGAGATGTACGACATCATCTCCGCCACCATCCGCGAGCGCTTCCGCCTGGAGGGCCGCATCCGCGCGCTCACCGCCCAGGGGCAGATGCAGGGGTGGATCGTCGGCTCCATGCCGCTGATCCTCGGCCTGGTGCTCAACTGGATGCGGCCGGACCTCATGGAGCCGATGCTCAACAGCAATTTCGGCTACGCCCTCATCGCCCTGGTCATCGTCATGGAGGCCATCGGCATCTGGCTCATTCGCAAAATCGTGACCATCGACGTGTAAACCATGCCACCGATCCCAACCGACATATCCGTCACCAACATGATGATGATCGGCAGCGCCCTGGCCGGGGCGGTGGCGGTGTTTCTGCTGGTCCGGCACCTCTACCCCGAGGAGCTTTTGGCCGACGTCAAGCGGCAGGCCGACGAGGCCCGCGTCCAGGAGGAGGTGGCGTTGGCGCGCGGCTACGTGCCCCCGCCGCCGCCGGGCAAGGTCAAGGCCCTGGGGGGAGCCTTCATCAGCAAGATCGGCAACTACCTCGAGCGCTTCATCAAGCCCAAGTGGCGCGACAAGATGGGGCGCAAGTTCACCGCCATGGGCCGGCCCGAGTTCCGCGCCCAGGACTTCCTCGCGCACCAGATCCTCTGGTCGCTCTTCTTCTTCTTTTTCGGCCTGATGATCCTCAACTTCATCAACCGGCCGCTGTGGGCCGCGGTGCCCTTCGGCGTCTTCGGCTGGCTCTTCCCCCACATCTGGATGGCCGATCAGATCAAAAAGCGCCACCGCGCCATCGCCCGGGCCCTGCCCTACAACATCGACCTGCTCACGCTCTCGGTGGAGGCGGGGCTGGACTTCCAGGCCGCCCTCGGCACGGTGGTGGAGAAGGGCATGCCCGGCCCGCTGCTGGAGGAGTTCAATATCGTGCTCTCCGAGATCCGCCTCGGCAAGACCCGCGCCGAGGCGCTGCGCAACATGGCCGACCGCATCCAGCTGACCGAGATGTCGGCCTTCGTCTCCAACCTGGTGCAGGCGGACAAGATGGGCACCAGCCTGGGCAAGGTGCTGCGCATCCAGAGCACGCAGATGCGCATCGCGCGCACGCACCGGGCCGAAAAGCTCGCCAACGAGGCCCCGCTCAAGATGCTGGGCCCGCTCATCGGCTGCATCTTCCCCACGGTCTTCGCGGTCCTCTTCGGACCCATCGTCTACCGCCTGATGTACGGAGGATAAGGTCATGGGTATCTCCAGGCGACCGGCCAAGTACGCCAGCAAGCGAGGCAAGCCCGACGGCGCCGAGGGCGCCGAGAGCGGCTTCATCCTCACCGTGGTGGACGGGCTCAACCCGGGCAAGGAGTACTTCTTCGACAAGAACGCCTCGGTGGGCAGGGTGGAGAACAACGACATCGTGCTGGTGGAGCCGGGCATCTCGCGCAACCACGCCCGGGTGCTGGACGACTACGGCGTGTACATGCTCGAGGACCTCGGCAGCGCCAACGGCACGCGGCTCAACGGCGAGGGGCTCACCGGCAGCGAGGTGCTGCGAGACGGCGACTACATCACCCTGAGCCAGACCACGATGCAGTTCTCCCAGCTCAACTCGCCCCGGGGCGAGATCACCACCCAGACCCCCT